>JACCDV010237353.1_pt1 | contig 15454 bp, 10 predicted proteins | sample 7446131 | NCBI WGS metagenome assembly JACCDV01 (sample SAMN15323448, study PRJNA562643) | freshwater metagenome | isolation source: river surface water | place: USA:Blue River Watershed | collected 2017-08-17 | reverse complement strand
GAGGAAAAATTGAATGGAGAGGACAGTATCGTTTCGGAGAACATATTTCTTTTCTTTCGGATGGAGTTTTTCTCTCTGATCATCGGTACAGCAGAGATTTAGAACGAGGAGTTCGGTCTAGTTTTTTAGATGCTTCTCTTAATACTAGACCAGTGAAGCTTTCTGGTTTTAAAAATAAAGTAGCCTTAAGCTCGCCTCTCTTTACAGCTAGTGTGAGTTCTAAAATATTTGATCCTATTGAAGGAGAAGAGACTTATTCTGGTTATCAGTTGCCTGTCATTTTAAATTTTCAGTCAAGATATATATCTATTTTTAATTGGAAATTTCCAAAAATTTATTCCCGCTTTCAGTATCGTCTTAAAAAAATAGATCTCTTTAGAAGTATTGAGAAGAAAGAGAGTTTACTTGAGCAAGCAAATTTTGCTCTTGGAGAGGCTCTCATGGGAGATGCTAGCCTTGTTTTCTCTGTCCCTCTCGTTTTTCATCAAGTTTTTTCTTTGGAATACTTTTTTGAACTTCAAGGGAAGCATTTATTTAACGACTATTCTTTGTCTTTAGCTGGGAAAAATAGTGAAGACTCTTTAGATCATTTTTTAGGTATTCAGCCTTCCTATTTATTGCGTCTAAAGACAGGGTTAAACTGGGGGCTGCCTATAGAAGGTTTTTTCCCTATTAAGGAAGAGCTTAGCAGTATAAATGCTCTTTCATTGCGAAAGATTGAGTTTGGTATTCAGCACCAAATGTCTTGGAACATAGGGTTTTATTATTTTTCAAAACCAACTATTGATGGACGTTATGGCCACATTTTTCCTTCATATAAGTCTAGTCTAGCTAAAGAAAATTGGGTAAAATCTTCTGCATCAGCTTTTCCTTTGCTCTACACCTCTCAAGATAAAGATTTTCTAACACCACAAATGAAAGTTTCTTTTAAGACACTTCATACTTTTAGCTATATAAAACGACTCGTTTCTCAAACTTATAATGACATGATATTGCCTATAATCCCTTCTACTAATGAGGTTGATCAAGCTAGGAGAGAGCTTTTTTCAAAACAAGCATCAGCAGATAGTCTTGCAAAAATAAAGCCATATAAATCTTTCTTTGATAGCAGAACAATTTTTTCAATGCAAAGTGAGCTTAGTTATGATTTTGAAAAGCTTAGAAAGAAGACAGGAGAGCTAAGTTACTTGTCTTCTTCGCAAGTGCTTTTAAACCCTTTATCTCCTTTGCTTTCTTCAGGCACAGTGTATCTTGGCTTTTTTGATATGACTCTAAGAAGTGAGTATGATTTTTATTTGAAAGCTTTTTCAAATTTAGCTTTTAGCTCTAATCTTAGTTTACCTCTTGATCTGAAATTAAGATCTGGAGTTTCTTTGGAAAAAAAATTAAAAGATCCATTTTCTTATGACTTAGAAACCGTAAGAAATCTTGTGAGATACTCTTTTGGTGCCGCTTTATTCTTTATAGAAAACAGTAAGCTTTCTTATGATTTTGAAATTCATAAGTATGAAAATGATAATGATTTTTCTTTTTCTAAACAAGTCAGTTTATACTTTCAGGCCCCTTCTCAATGTTGGGGAACAAAGTTGTCGTGGTCTCTGCCAGCTTCTTCTGCTCGTCCTTATGGAACATATATTATTTCTTTTTTTATGAAATTTGGTGGAAATAGTTTTGATTTTGGAAATTTAGCAGCTTATTTTCAGGAGTAATGAAGATAATGGGGGGGCTCCTGAGTATCTTTATTTTTGAGAAATGGAGGAGAGTTGACCAAATTTCTGCATTTTTCTTTAACATGCTGAATTTGTTTGAAAAAATACAGTCAAAAATAAAAATGAAGACTTTTTTTGTCTTGACGAAGAAAGGCCTTTTTATGGTATTATGCGGGTGTTGTTTTACTTTTAGTCTTTTAAATATGAATAAGTGACGAGAAAGAAAAAAACGAGAAATGAGAAAGTTATCAAAGGATCAAGCCTACTCAATCGTATGTTTAACATCTTCTATTTTTGAGCAAAATCAGTCCTGGGTTTTGCGTGTTTATGATCTCCAGACTGGAGTTGAACGTTTAGTTCGAAATTTATCTCATAAAGCAGCCAAGAAAAAGCTCGCTTTATGGAGAAAAGAACAGTTAGAAGAGCTTCTGAGAGAAGAAAAAGAAGCAGAAGCTTATTTGTTGCGTGTGTGGGAAGAAAATCCACAATGGGGTGGAGAAGGTATTTGGCAATGGGCTCAGTATGCTTGGTACACAACAAGAGAAGAAGCTGAAAATGCTCTTGTCTCTTATCAAGATAAAATTACCTGTGAAATTTATCAAACGACAACAGCTTTAATTCCTGGTAACTTCCAAGTGGTTTAGTCTCTTCCTTTTTTTTATCTCACCTCAAGAGTCTAAAGTTATTAGTAAAGTTTTTCAGTAAGATACCCGACAACATCTTTGCATAAAAGATCAAAGAGGGTGTCAATTATATGAAATTTATTTTTTTTATTTATTTTTTTTCTATTTTTTCTTGTACTCCAGGAAGTTCCTCTAGCTTAGAGAAAGAAACAAATCTTTCTAAAAGATCAAATACAAGTGAATCTAATTCTAAATCTAATCCTAATTCTGCAGATGAAGAAGAAGATGATGTAAGTCTTCCTTTCTATGATCGTCTTTCCACTGGTACTTGTTTTAATCAAAATTGCAGTTCATCAGAAGTTTCTTCAGATAAAATTTTTGATGCTGTTCGTGTGGATTTTTATCAACCAATCTATGTTGACTTTCAGCAAGAAGGGTTTCCTGGTTGGGGAGGTAAGATAAATCGTCAGTATGTTGAACTTGATTATCCCCCTACAGGTGCGTCTGCTACTTTTACACTCTGGCAGCCTGACGCGTCAGGAGCTGAAGATGTAGAGTCTCTACTCGCTGGTGAGTACTATTCCATTTTAGGTTATTATGCAAAAAACTTTGATGTTTCAAAAGCTACTAGTATTGAAAACATGTGGGCAGCTTCAGGAGAGGGAACTCTTGTCTTAAAACTAAAAGCAAGTGCTGTTAAAGAAAAAGAAGAGTTGATGTGGTCTGTTGCTCCTCCAAAAGAATACAACATGGTTCAGTATGTAGAAGGAAATACTTATGAAGACTTAGTGGTCAAATGCCAAGATCAAGTTTATATGCTCCATACTCCTGGTATTTTTTTATGCCCGACAGTACAAAGCACACAATACTCTTCGACTACAGTGAATAAAGACACAGGACGTATGTCTATTGAAATGTCTAAAAACCTCTATAAAAATTTGACAATTTGGCAACCTGTTCCAGAGCCTGGTTATCAGTGTCTTGGGTATATTGCGACAAATGATCTTTCTCAACCTTACATGAAAGCTTATGGAGGAGGGCAAATTTCTAGTATGACAGAGGGTTCTTATCTTCAAAAATATATAGAAATTTTTTCAGGTTCTTTTGAGTCTCTTTCTCAAGGTTGGTTTGATTCTCCTATGATGTGTGTGAACCAAACATATCTCACACAAGGAAAATATGGAGATGTCATTACGTGGACAAAAAAAACACTCTCAGATGGGACAGAAAAAAGATTTTTAATTGTAAAAGTAGAAGCAAGAACCGAAGACGATTATGGTTATAATTCAAATGAAGTTGGTATTGGTTCGACAAATCTTTTTGTAACTCTTGAGGATTTAGATGGTGGTATGACTATTGAAGAGCAATACGCTCTTTGTAATGGCCCTAATTATTCTGAGTCTTGTCCTGTTTGGGTTCTGAATAGTCAGTATGTGAACATAAAAACGTTCGAGTAATATTTTTGTTATGCTTGATTCCCCCTAAAACGATCTAAAAAAGTAAAAAGAATTGCCTCATCTTTGCTCCCAATATAATTAATCTACTAGAACTCAAAAAAAAATCAAAAAGAGGTATCTGTATGGCATTTCGGTTATACGTATCATTCATAATTTTGTTTTTTGTTTCTTGTGGGGAATTAGAAAATACTAGAAAATCTAGAGAACTAATGAATTCTTCTTACTTAGCTCAACTTAAAAAGCATCCATTCTCACCTCAAGAAGAAGCTGCTCTTTTGAAAAGTTGGAGTTCTCTAAAGCTTCTTGACTATAAAAAATATGCTACACCAAAAGAGCTTGCAGAAATGGTGGAAGATAAACTTCATCACAATGAACGTCATGAAAGAGCTTTGTATAGAGCCTATCTTCCTCATAAAAATCTCGATGAAGTAACGAGGAAGTATCAAATTTTACGTCGTGTTGGATTTACAGATCCAGAAAGTATTCCTCATCCAAGAGTTTTGGATGCAGTTGTTGAAGCTTACAGAGATTTTGGGGATCTTTACATTGGACCAAGTCATTCTGGTGTGGAGTATGAAGCAGACCAAATCCCTTGGGCAGGCCACTGGTACCCTTTTGCTGAAGACACTCTTTATAAAGATGAAAATGCACCTCTTGGAAAACTAGATCTCTTAATCAAAAAAATTAAAAATCAAGATGCAGGTATTCGTGAGTACCATAAAATAAAATCAGATAGATTAAAAGGTACTAGTTGGAATGGTTTGTGTGATGGTAGATCTTTTGCTTCTGTTGCTAAAATGGAACCTCGTTTAGGTGAGACTGTGAAAGGAATTTATTTTTCTCCTGCTGATTTAAAGGGTATTTTAACTGTTGCTCATTCAGGATTTAGTCCTGAAAGTGGTCCTGAAGTCGTTCAGTACGGTACAACCTATTCAAGAAGTTTTGAAACAGATGGTACTTATCAAGATGTAAGCCCGATTGTGATGCATAAAGTTGCTGAAGAAATTATTGGTAAAAAGCGAGAGTCTCTTGTTGTGAATGAAACAATTGGTCAAGTATGGAATGCTCCTATGTATGCTTACGAGTATTCCGTCCAAGAAGATAAAAATAATTCAAATGCTCTTCTAGTGAATGCATCACCAAGGCTTGTTGCTTATAGGCCAAAGGAAACAAACGAGCCTACAAGCCGAAGAGATATGGAAATGAAAGAATATAATTATCGTTTTTATGTTGATAAACAGGATAAAATATTTGAAAAAGAAGGTTATGAAAACCCACAGAAGGGTAAAAAAATGAAAATTATTCAGAAGTTTCGAGTGATAGCAGGTGAATGGATAGGGGATTCAATTATCGATCACCCAGACAATGTAAAGGTAGTTAGTATTGGTCGTGGTTATAGCACAACTAATGAACCGTTAAAAAAACATCTTGATGTTCTTGAACTTCTTTTTAAAAGGTAATTAAATTACTAAGAGAGAGTTTTTTTAAATAAGTCTTTTAATGAAGAGTCTAGAAAATAAATAACCAAGCACTTCTCTATTGATGATTTTTTGACTTCGTTTTATTTGTAACGAAATCAGTTTTTCAAACATACGGTTTGAAGATTGTAATCATCAATGGGGGTTTTATGTTTCTAAAAAAGAAATTGTTTGGATTAATTGTTTGCACTGCTCCTCTTGTATCTCTGACCTCACATGGAAAGAGCCCTGTTCAGCAACAAAATCAAAATCAGCAAAATGATGTGTCTGTTTCTGATATTTATGCTAGACTTCAAGCAAAATGTTATGCTTATAAAAATGATCCATCAGGTCAGCGCGATCCTAACTTCAAAATTCAAGTGGTTTGTGATGCAAAAAGAGTTACAAAAGAAAATTCAGAAATCCATACAAAACATCTTTCCGGTGATGCTGCACAAGCACTGACTTTTAAGGTGAAGGCAGAAGATCATTGTTTTGATCCATATGGGATTCCAGCACAAAGTTCTGAAGTACTTTGTGAAAAAGCAGATATTTTTGAGTACACACCAAAAGCACCTCTCTCTATAGAGATATCCTGTGATGATTTAACTCCTGCTGCTGTCACTCAACTTTGTCATGAAAGATTTAATGAAGTTTGTCCAGAAGTAGTAGCTCCAACACAGCAAACAAAAGTTATGAATAATTCGTCTTCAAGTTCAGACTCAAAATCTAGCTCAGATGGTTTTGTAGCACAACAGCAACAGCAACAGCAAACAGGCAAGGGAAAAACACAAGCCTGTGAGAAAAAGAAGGTAAATACAGTCGATACATGTGGTTTCTATAACTAGTTGATTCTGGAACTTTTCTTTAAAGAGGTTATTTATGAAAATTGTTACTTTCTTAAAGTCTTCACTTAAACTTTCTCTTTGCTTTGGTCTTTCTTCTTTTGTTTATGCTGAGAGAGGAGATAGCTTCAGAGGTGCTGTTGAGAGATGTCATCAAATGGCTGGTGGACAAACTCTTCAAAGTCCTGTGTGGGTAACTTGTCAAAGAGATTTAGAGTATTATAAAAAGCTTCGTGATGGTTCTGTTCCTGTTGAGCTTGGGACTTATCTTTCAGATATTCATGTGAAAATGAAAGGGGAACAAACTCCTTCAATAGAAGAAGCTCTTAAAACTAGCAGTCAAGCAGAGTGTAACATCTATGCAAAAATTGAAGCTTCTCTTACAGGAACAGGCCGTTATACTTGTTCAGAGATTCTTGATCTAGATGCGAAAATCAGAAGAGCAAACCAACAAAAATGTCAAATGAACCAACAGCAGCAACAACAAGCTCAAGGTTGTTATAGTGATGCTGGTGAAGTAGAAGACTTAATTTGTGGAAAAGTTCTAGCTAGTGCAACAGCAAAACATAGTCAAAAAGTAGCTTCAGGCGAAGATCTACGTCTTGCTGTTGGTCATGTTGATGCGCAAGATGACGCTGTAGCTGTCGCCCAACAGTGTCAGCAACAACAAAAGCACGAAATGGCAGCTGTTGTTTACCGCGATACAAATGTGAGAGTAGGTTGTGTTGAAGCACCAACTGGACAACAGACTCAACAAAAAGGTAAAACAGCTGTTGTTTCTTTTACAACAACCTCTGACTCTTCATCTTCTGTTTCAGTAGCAGATGTTTCTAGCCCAAAAGCAGCAACTAGTACGAGTTCAGACTCATCTTCTTCTATAGCACCTCAACCAGCAGTGCAGCAACAGCAACAAGGAAAAGCTGGTGGTGGAGTAAATCCTTTAGCAGGTGACGATAGATACGTTGTATCTAACTCATCTAACCCATCAGACAGTTCTGATTATGCAACAGTTTCAAGAACTGTTTTTGGTGGTGCTCAATTTGCAGAAGAAGAACACCATGTTGTTGGTGATAGATTAGCTCATAAACGTAGTGGACTTAAAGTAACAGTAGGACCTCTTCCTGGTTCTGTTCTTTATAATGCAGGTGTTCGTCAGGGTGACTTCATTCTTGAGTTCTTTAATGATAACACAATGCACCGTGCTAAGGATCTAAAGTGGTTCATTAAGAAGCATGCAAGTAAGGCTCAACAACAAACTAACAATCTTGATTCTAAAAGACATAAAGAAACAAAATGGGAGTATTACTACCACAAAGCAGAAGTTAATGAGAATGGGGTAGCAACTCTTAACGAAGCTGGTCAAACTAAACCTGCTGGTGAAATGTTAAAAGGAAAAGTTGTTCTCAGTAATGGTGTTGGTGAAGATTTAGCTGGTTAATTTTTTTAGAGAAAGCTTTTCAAGCTTTTTACCAAGAGAACCCACTGTGTGTGGGTTCTCTTTTTTTTGTATAGTAAGTAAGAGTGTCTAAATTTTGCCAATTTTAATTTTTTGTCCTACGTAGATACTCGGAGATTTGAGAGCATTAATTTGAAGCAAATGTTTTATTGATGTCCCGTATTTTTTTGCTAGAGAAAAGAGATTATCTCCTTTCTTAACAGTGTATTTAAAGTACTCTGGTCCATTTTTTTCTTTATGTTTAATTGTACTTGAAACTAGAAGTTTTGTACCAGTTACGATTCTGTTTGATTTTATTCCATTCATAAGCTTTAGAGTCTTCACGGATAAACCAAATTTTTTTGCAATATGAGCAAGTGTGTCACCTCTTCTTATGAGGTAATAACCTGGGCCTACAGACTCTCTAGGAAGGACAGTTAGATCCTCTAGTTTTGAAATAAGTTCTTCTTGAGTGTGTGATTTTTCAAACCAGAGTCTATAAGAGTCTAAGTAAGATGGTGTTGTATTGGAACGAAGATGAGGATTGAATTTTTTAATTGAGCTAACAGGAATTCCTGTTAATGCAGAAACATCATCAATACGTACTGGAGAAGGCAGCGCAATCGCAATTAGCTCTGGCATTTGAGCTGTATTTGGAGTGGTGAAGCCATATTTTTTTGGATTTTTATCAATTATATAGGTAGCCACAATTTTAGGAATATAATTAGCAGTTTCTTTTGGGAACTTTGTTTGTTCAGAAAGAGCCCAATAGTTTCTTGTTTTATAACGGACAATAAGATTCATAACACGAGATTCTCCAGTGTTATAAGCAGCCATCGCTAGAAGCCAAGAATTAAAAACATTTTTTAGGTCATTTAAATAAGAAGCAGCAGCAAGTGTTGAGCGAATTGGATCTTTTCTTTCGTCTATATAAGTATCGATACGCAACCCGTAACGCTTTGCTGTTTCACTGATAAATTGCCAAACACCAACAGCTTTAGCTGTAGACACAGCAGAGGTGCTAAAACCACTTTCTATGAGGGCTTGATAGTATATTTCTCCTGGAAGGCCTTGCTGTCTGAGTAGTTTAGAAAGAATCGGTTTATAAAAATGTCCTCGATCAAAATGTATTTGAAGTGTTTTTCGACCTGTTGTTGTGTAGTACTTTATCCATTTTTTGACTATAGGGTAATCGGCATATTGATCAAGGTCTAGGGAGAAGTCAGCTTCTTGAAATCCTTGAGCTTCATGAGCTTCAGCTGCTGCTAGAATTTCTTCCGGTTGTAATTCAATCTCAGGAACAGGGATTTCCTGGACAATTCCCAAGCGTTCCCCTAAAGGGAGTGCTGGGTTGTTTTTCTCTTCTTCTTCCGGAGCTTCTTCTTCATAGGAGCTAAGATCGTCTAGCTCAATAGAGCTATCAGATTTGAGGAGGGCTTCTTCTAGTGCTTGGTTTTCTTCTGGATTGTGGTAAACGCATGAAGAGATACTGAGAATTGTAAGTCCATAAGAAAGAAGAACACGGATTTTTTTTTGATATGAACGCAAGAAAGTTAAGAGCATGATCTTTCCTCGGTTGATGAATTTAAAGAGTCGTATATTTCCGCCAAGGCGATTATTTTATAAGTATAACTCTTTTTTTGTGAAAAAACGAGCCTAAAGACCTATTTAGGTCCCTTGTGTCACAGAATCTTGCTTAATGGGGTGTTTGAAAAAGGGGAGAAGGCTTAGAAACACAAGCAGATGAGAGATGGATTTTTGCTGAGAAGAAACAAATAAGAGCTTCTTAACCGAGAGATTTTATTTTGTCAGTATAAAGGTTTTCACGAGAAAAGTTTCCTAGTTCATCTCTTTTAGCAAGTAGCTTTGTTTTGTTTTTTTCTCTGTATTCTTTTTTCTTTTGAGCTATCTTTTCTTTATTTTTTTCTCGGTAAAGTTTCGTTTTGACAGCAACAAGATTCTTGTTTTTTTGGTACCAGCTTTTTGCGTAATCAGCGATGTTATCTTTATTTCTGTCTCGGTAAACTTTCGCACGAGTCGCTATTTCGTCGCGATGTTTTTCTCTGTAGAGTTTTGCATAAAGAGCAATAGAATCCTTGTTTCTTTCTCTGTAGATTTTGCGCCTATGGGCTATCTTTGTTTTGTTTTTTTGATAGTAATCCTTGGCGTAAGCAATTTTTTCTTCTTTTGTCTTGCAGTTGTTTTTTTTCTCTGATGAGAGACTACTTTCTTCTGAGTGGCAAGAATCACTGGATAGGAAATCGCCCTGCAAAATAGCTTCCTGGTTTTCGGTTCTATTAGTCATGCGTTCAGCGTCATAAGAGTTGATAGTCTTCATTGTAATTGTCCTAACACAAAGTTAACAAGACTTTCACCGATAGGAGCGTTATTAAACAAGATTTTTTAATTTTTAGAAAGATTTTTTTAGAACATTTTTACTAGTAAGTTTTTTTTTAGATTTTTTTTGTTCTTATTTTTAAGCTGCGTTTTATTTTTAAAAAGGTTGTTTTTTTGATTTATTCTTTTCTGTAGAAGGGGTCTGAGCTTGACAATTCACAGCATAGACTTAGGTTTGAAAAGTTCTATTTATAACAGCTAGGGATTACTTAGAGAGATTCTTGCCCAGGAGGTGGCAGTAAACTACTCTGGCGCAACAAGTTCTTTAAGCTTTTTAAAAAAACATGGCGTTGTGAGAAGAATTTGTTAAGATCCTATCGTATTTTATTTCCCTCTCATCTTTGCTTACTCCTGGCAGAGTTTTTGGACAAACAAGCTTTTAACTTGAGGTTATTTTGAGTGATTATTATCAAATTTTAGGCGTTAACAAGGATGCTTCTCCAAGTGAGATAAAATCCTCTTATCGCAAGCTTGCTATTAAATATCACCCTGATCGCAATCCAGGAGATCAAAAGGCTGAGCAAGAATTTAAAAAAATTAGCGAAGCCTATGCGGTCTTGTCTGATGCTGAGAAGAAAAAACAATATGACAGTTTTGGTGATAGCGGTTTTCATGAAAGATATTCTTCAGAAGATATTTTTCGAGGGATGAATTTTCAAGATATATTCTCTGATTTAGGCTTTGGAGCTAGAGGCGCTGGAGGCTTTGATAGTGTCCTTCATCAAATGTTTGGTGGAAGCGCTACCCATGGTGCCCATTCTCTACAAAGAGGCGCTAATGTCTCTTATCAAATGAGTATCAGCTTCCTTGAGGCCTATAAGGGGTGCCGGAAGCAAGTTTCTTACCAATTGAAAAATGGCTCAAAAAGAGAGTTTAATGTTTTTATTCCTGCTGGGATTCAAGACGGAAAAAAATTAAGAGTAGCAGGGAAGGGAGAGTCTTCTTCAGCTGGTGGAGTGAGTGGGGATTTATTCATTCAAATTCACATATCTCCTGATGATAGTTATAAAAGAGTGGACGAAATAGATTTGGAAACCACTCTTACCTTAAAGCCTTCTGAGCTTCTTTTAGGGGCTGTGAGAGAGGTTGATACTTTGGAAGGTGCTCGTTCTTTAAATATACCTGCTGGTTTGTCACCAGGTGTTCGTATGAGGATGAAGGGCTATGGTTTTCCTCATATTTCAGACAAGTCGCGGCGAGGTGATCTCTTTGTTGTAATTAAATGTTTGATTCCAAAAACATTAAATGCTGCCCAAAAAAAACAAGCTGAAGAGTTGCGTCTTGTAGGTTTGTAGAGTGAGTAACCTATATAGGAGGCGGAAAACGCCGCAATTCTGCGTTATTGTTCTCATGCCTCTACGGTTAATGGACTAGAACTAAAGTCTTTTTTTGTTAACCGTGATGAAGAGTCGAACTGCTTCTTGTTCTTGCAAAAAAACTATGCTAGTTTGCTGGATTGATTTTTCATCTACAGGGGTTAGATCACAGTCAAATAGATGCTTAAGGTAGAAGTCATCAGCCCTAGAGCTTATGCTTACACTTATCTTATCATTTTAATTTGAATATGTTCGTCTGATTCTTGGTTCTTATTTATAAACCTTTTTTCTCTTCGAGAAGAAGAGCTGGAGCAATCACACTTTATGAACCTTTCTAAATCGAAAATACTTGGTTTCGACGATATTAAGTGGGAAGAAAACGATGACCTTTTTGGAGCAGCTGAAGAAGCCTCCAAAGAGTTTTCTGAACTACTCGGTCAAGACAGCGAAACAAAAAGCGCTATCCGCGAAGGTAGTATCGTTACTGGACGTGTCGTTCAGGTCACAAGAGATAATGTTCGTATTGATATCGGGCATAAAACTGAGGGAGAAGTTCCTCTTAGTGAATTTAGAAATGCTGATGGAGAGGTGACTGTTCAGGTAGGAAGCTCCGTAGAGGTTTATCTCGACTCTTTTGAGGATAATGATGGTGAAATGGTACTAAGCCGCGAAAGAGCTGAAATGCTCAGAGCTTGGGATCGTATTGCTGAAGCTTATGAAAAAGACGAGACAATTGAAGGTCTCATCATGGCTCGTGTCAAGGGTGGTCTTTCTGTTGATATTGGTGTTAAAGCTTTCTTACCGGGATCTCAGGTTGATTTGAGACCAGTAAGAAACTTAGATAAGCTGATCAACAATAAATTCAAATTCAAAATTATTAAGTTCAACAAAAAACGCGGAAATATTGTTCTGAGTCGACGTGTTCTTCTCGAGCAAGACAGAGAAAAAATGCGTGTTGAAACTCTTGATAACCTTAAAACTGGTGTTCTTCTCAAGGGTGTGGTTAAAAACATTACTGATTATGGTGCATTTATTGACCTAGGTGGTATTGACGGTCTTCTTCATATTACAGACATGTCTTGGGGACGTATTAATCACCCAACACAGTTGTTTGAAGTTGGACAAGAAATCGAAGTTAAGGTTCTTAGCTACGATGAATCTAGACAAAGAGTTTCTCTTGGTTACAAACAGCTTCAAGAAGACCCTTGGATTCAAGCAGCTCAGAAGTACACTGTTGGCACAAAGACAAAGGGTGTTGTTGTTAGCTTGACTGATTATGGTTCTTTCGTTGAACTTGAAGATGGTATCGAAGGTTTGATCCATATCAGTGAGATGTCTTGGTCGAAACGTGTGCGTCACCCATCTAAGATGGTTTCTCTTGGTGATGAAGTAGAAGTTGTTGTACTGGCTATCAATTCTGAAACAAGAAGAATTAGCCTTGGTATGAAGCAACTTGAGCCAAATCCTTGGGAAATGATCAAAGAAAAATATCAAGTAGGTGATATTATTCGTGGGAAAGTAAGAAACATCACAGATTTTGGTCTTTTTATTGGTATTGAAGATGGAATCGATGGTCTTATTCATATTTCTGATATCAGCTGGATTGAGCGAATTAGACATCCAGGTGACAAATTCAAGAAGGGTGATGAAGTAGAAGCAAAAGTTCTTCAAATTGATTCTGAAGGAGAAAAGTTTTCTCTTGGTATTAAGCAACTTTCTGAAGATCCATGGGTAAAAGCTTCTAAAGAAATTCCTCCTGGAACAAAAAGTAGTGGTACTGTGACAAAACTTACAGACTACGGTGTATTTGTTGAGTTAGCTCCTGGTATCGAAGGTTTGATTCACGTGAGTGAGCTTGCTCTTGAGCCTATAGCTAAGCCGAGTGATGTTGTTCAGCAAGGTCAAAAAGTTGATTTTGTTGTTCTTTCAAGTGACTCCGAAGAAAGACGTTTCTCTCTTTCTCGTAAAGCTCATTTACAAGGACTAGAGGGTGCAAAATTAACAGAGTACTTGGATTCTGTTAAAGAGCCTCAAACAGCTTTTGCAGATGCCTTTAATCAAGCTCAAAATTTGGCTTCTGATGCCGAGTCTGCAAAGAAGAAGGAAGAAGAACCTTCTGCTGCTGAGTAGGAAAAGACTCTTTCTCGTTTTGTGAGTTTAGATTTTTAAGCGCTTCTGTTTGAGTACTCTCTTTTCCGGAGGGCACTCTAGAGAAGCGTTTATTCATTTGTGTAGCAGTAGGAAATCTAAGGCTGTGGTTGTTAAACTAAGTGTCGGTCGAAAAATTGCGTATAATACCTTTGTTCGTGTTATGGAGAAGGGAGAAGCTCCTGAGGATGTTCTCCAAGAGCTCTATGCTAAAGAAGAGAGGCCTGTTACAAGGGTAGATAAGAACTTCATTAAGGAAATACTTTTTGGAAGTTTGCGTTGGTATTCTAAACTTTTTTGGATTCTTCAAAGAGTTTCAAAAAGAGACTTGGCTCAAGTTACTCCTGAAATTAGAGCTTCTTTAACTCTTGGAACCTATCAAATTTTTTATATGGATAGAGTTCCAGATAGAGCAGCTGTTAATGAGAGTGTGGAGTACATGAAGTTTGTAGGACAAACACATTGTGTTAGTTTCGTGAATGGAATTTTACGTTCTATTTCTAGAAAAACAGAATATTTTGCAAAGCCAGATAAGAAAAAGCAACCGTGTGAGTACCTGGCTCTTCAATATGCGCACCCCAATTGGATTGTCCGTTTATGGTCAAAGCGTTTTGGTTTTGAAAAACTCAAGACAATTCTATCTTCTAACAACACAGCTCCTCCTATTACAATACGTGTGAATAGAAAGAAAGTTAAAGAAGAAGACCTTTCTCAGTTTAGAAATAAATTTTTAAAAGAGGAGAAGGTGAAAATTTCTTTTTCTCATCTTGACTATTGCTTCCAGCTTGCTAAGTTTCCTTCTCTTGACAAAGAAAGTTTATTTGGACAAGGGTTCTACACACTTCAGGATGAATCTTCCCAATTAATAAGCCATTTGGTAGCTCCTGCAAAAGGAGATAGGGTTCTTGATGCGTGTGCAGGTCTTGGTGGAAAAACATCTCATTTATTTGAATTATCAGAAGAGCCTATTTCACTTGTAGCTCTTGATCCTAATGAGACAAGGCGCGCAAAAGCAGTTTTAGGTTTTGAGCGTTTAGGTCACAAGAATATTGAGTATGTATCCTGTGATCTTCTTGATTACAAACCATCTTCTCTTTTTAATAAAATTCTTATAGATGCTCCTTGTTCAGGTCTTGGTGTTCTTAGGCGTCACCCAGAGGGGAAGTGGCAAAAAAAACCAGCACTTGTGAGTAACCTCTCTAAAAAACAAAGAGTACTGTTGTTAAAAGCTCTTGAGTTACTAGAAAAAGGTGGTCGTCTTGTCTACTCCGTTTGTTCTTTTGAGCCTGAAGAGTCTTTGTCTCATTTGCTTTACTTGAAAGAAGAGCATGGGGATAAGTATGAATTTTTATCTCCAACGACTTTTTTACCCCAATATTATAAAAAGTATGTGACAAGAGATAATTTGTTGCTCATATATTCTGGCAACAAAGAAGAAATGGATGGTTTTGCGAGCTTTGTAATCCAAAAAAAATAATTCCCCTTATTTCCCTCTCTTTTTTTTTAACTTTTCTTGTTTTCAAATTTCTTCAGAGTTTTTTATTATTTTTGCTTTATAATAAATTAGGAGCCTAAAAGAAAATTTCTTTCAACGGTTTGTTTGAAGAAGGAGAGCATCTCATGTGGTATCGTTCTTTTAACGTTAGTTTTTTTTTGTTTTTACTCACTGGCTGTGGAGTTCGCATGTGCGAATCTTCTAGGGATGGAATGCTTCCAGAGGATGTTGTTAAGAGTTACATAGAAGTAGCTTTTAATATGACAGAATTAGAACAAAGAAACTTGCTCATAAGTTATACGACAGGAGATCTAAAAAGTTCTCTTCTCAAAGCTAGTAACGCTACAATTGAAGAGCTTTATGTGAAGAAGAAGTATGAGCTTGAGAATCTTGATATAGCTTCTGCTCAGTATAAAACTCCAGTAGAATGTGAGGTGTCCTATAATCTTAGTTATCAGGAAGATTTTAAGCGGGATGAGTCTTTGACGAAACCGCTTAAAGTAGTTGTAAAGGCTCAAAACACAGTATCTCTTTTAAAGACAGAGGAAGGTTGGTTTATTCAAGATGTTGTT
>JACCDV010112313.1_pt1 | contig 15454 bp, 12 predicted proteins | sample 7446131 | NCBI WGS metagenome assembly JACCDV01 (sample SAMN15323448, study PRJNA562643) | freshwater metagenome | isolation source: river surface water | place: USA:Blue River Watershed | collected 2017-08-17 | reverse complement strand
GCTTGATCAAATGGCTGGCCGGTCTGCTCCTGCTGGCCTTGCTGGCCGCTTTGGGTGGCCTGTGGTGGCTGCACCAGCCACTCGATACCGGCCCTGGCCAGCCCACGCTGGACCTCGCCATCGAGCCAGGCACTTCGCCCCGGGCCGTTGCCCAGGCGGTGGTGGATGCGGGCGCACAAACCTCGGCCGGAGCGCTCTTTCTATGGTTCCGCCTTTCCGGACAGGACCGGCAGATCCGCGCGGGCAGCTATGAAATCGGGTCGGACACCTCCCCGCGTCGCCTGCTGGCCATGCTGGTACGGGGCGAAGAAAGCCTGCGCATCGTGACGCTGGTGGAGGGATGGAACTGGCGGCAGGTGCGCCAGGCGCTGGCCCGTGCCGATCTGCTCAAGCCGGACAGCCAGAACCTCAGCGATGAGGCGCTGATGGCACGACTCGGTCGTCCGGGCCTGGCGCCTGAAGGCCGCTTTTACCCCGACACCTACAGCTACGCCAAAAACAGCAGCGACCTGAAGGTGCTCGAACGGGCACTCAAGGCCATGGACCGGCAGCTGGCCAAGGCCTGGGCTGCGCGCTCGCCCGGTGTGGCGCTGCAGTCCCCCGAGCAGGCACTGGTTCTGGCGAGCATTGTCGAGAAGGAAACGGGCAAAGGCTCGGACCGGCCCATGATTTCGAGCGTTTTTCACAACCGGATGCGAATCGGCATGCGCCTGCAGACCGACCCCACGGTGATTTATGGCCTGGGGGAGGCTTTTGACGGCAATCTGCGCAAGGTACACCTGCAGACCGACACCCCCTGGAACACCTACACCCGCGCAGGCCTGCCGCCCACGCCCATTGCCATGCCGGGCAGGGCGGCGCTGCTGGCGGCGGTTCAGCCGGCCAGCAGCACCGCCCTGTACTTTGTGGCCAGGGGCGACGGTGGAAGCCATTTCAGTGCTTCGCTGGACGAGCACAACCGCGCGGTCAACCGCTACCAGCGGGGACAGAAGTAAGGGGCCGGGTGCGCCCAAGCCTGCGACAATCGGTTTTTCAGTCCCCTCTGTTCATGACACGCGGTCTTTTCATCAGCTTTGAAGGCATCGACGGTGCCGGCAAATCCACCCACATCGAAGGCGTGGCAGCAGCTTTTCGTCAGGCGGGCAGGGCGGTGGTGCTCACCCGCGAGCCGGGGGGGACGCCCCTGGGTGAAAAGTTGCGCGATCTGGTACTGCACGAACCCATGGACGCGCTGACCGAGGCGCTGCTGATGTTTGCGGCACGCCGTGAGCACCTGGTGCAGGTGATCGAGCCCGCCCTCGGCCGGGGTGATGTGGTGCTGTGCGACCGCTTCACCGACGCGACTTTTGCCTACCAGGGCGGCGGCCGGGGCTTTGACTGGGCTGTGCTCGGCCGGCTCGAAGCCATGGTGCAGGCCCTGTCCGAAGGGGGCCTGTGCCAGCCCGATCTGACCGTCTGGTTCGACCTGGACCCGGCCATTGCGGCCGAGCGCCTGGCCTCGGCCCGGGTGCCAGACAAGTTTGAATCGCAGCCCGTCGATTTTTTTGCAGCCGTGCGTGCCGGCTATGCCCGCCGTGAGTTCGAGATGCCGCAGCGCTTTGCCCGCATCGACGCCGCACAGACGCGCGAAGCGGTCTGGGCAGAGGTGGCGCGCACCGTCGAGCCCTGGATTCAGAAATGACGGCGCCCTGGATTGCCAGACAAACCCGGCAGCTGCTGGCCCAGCGAGGTCACGCCTGGCTGCTCCAAGGTCCGTCCGGACTGGGGCAGTACGAGCTGGCACTCTCGCTGGTCTCGGCATGGCTGTGCGAGCAGCCTACTGAGCAAGGTGCATGCGGTCACTGCCCAAGTTGTCATGCCATCGAGGTGCGCACCCATGCCGACCTGGCCGTGCTGATGCCCGAGACCCAGATGCTCGAACTGGGCTGGCCGCTGTCCGAGAAGGCCCAGGCCGACATTGACGACAAGAAGCGCAAACCCAGCAAGGACATCCGTGTCGAGGCCATGCGCGATCTGGTGGAGTTTGCCCAGCGCACCGATGCCCGAGGCCGTGGCAAGGCGGTGCTGGTCTTTCCGGCAGAACGCATGAACACGGTCACGGCCAATGCGCTGCTCAAGACCCTGGAAGAGCCGGCAGGCGATGTGCGCTTTGCGCTGGCCACCGAGGCCTCGCACCAGCTCCTGCCCACGATCCGCAGCCGCTGCCAGACCCACACCCTGGCCTGGCCGCAACAAGACGAGGCCATGGCCTGGCTGGCCGGGCAGGGTATGGAGATGCCTGTGGCCCAAGCCTTGATGCGCAGCGCTGGTGGCCGCCCGAGCGATGTCCTGCGCCAGAGCAGCGCTGGCATTTCGCCTGGCTGGTGGGCTGCATTGCCCAAGGCCATGCAGCAGGGCGATGCCGCGCACCTGTCCGAGCTGAGCCCATCGCAGGCCATCGACGCGCTGCAAAAGCTCTGCCACGACCTGGTGCTGCGCGCCAGCGGCGCCGAGCCACGGTTCTTCATGGCCAGCCAATTGCCTGCCTGCAGTGCATCGGTGGATACGCTGACAAACTGGTTCAAGCGCCTGATGCAGTCTGCGCGCACGGCCGAACACCCCTTCAATGCCGGGCTGATGCTCGAAGCCCTGACCAACGACGCCCAGCAGTCGCTCACTGCCCGGACCTGAACCGCATGTACATCGACTCCCATTGCCATCTGAACTTTCCCGAACTGGCGAGCCAGTTGCCCGACATCCTGAGCGCGATGCAGTTGGCACAGGTCCATCAGGCGGTCGTCATCTGCACGACCATGGAAGAGTTTGGGGCCGTCAGGGGCCTGGCCGAGCAGTACCCGCACCTGTGGGCCACGGTGGGCGTTCATCCCGACAATGAAGGCGTGCATGAGCCCAGCCTGCAGGAGCTGGTGCAGGGGGCAGCCAGCCCCAAAGTCATTGCCATTGGCGAGACCGGACTGGACTATTACCAGATGGACGAGCGCAAGGGAGGCCGCACGGTGGCCGATCTGGATTGGCAGCGCGAACGTTTTCGCACCCACATCCGGGCGGCGCGACAGGTGCAGTTGCCGCTGGTCATCCACACCCGTTCGGCTTCGGAAGACACGATTGCGATCCTGAAAGAAGAGGGAGAGCAGGGCGGTCCGGGGTCTGCGGGAGGCGTTTTCCACTGCTTCACGGAGTCGATGGACGTGGCCCGAGCCGCCCTGGATCTGGGCTTTTACATCTCCTTTTCAGGCATCCTGACCTTCAAGAGCGCCGCCGATCTGAGGGAGGTGGCCAGGTTCGTGCCCGAAGACCGCTTCCTGATCGAAACCGACAGCCCTTACCTCGCCCCCGTGCCTTACCGTGGCAAGACCAACAACCCTTCGTACGTGCCATTTGTGGCCAGGCAACTGGCGGAACTGCGCGGTTGTTCCAGCGAGGACATCGGGCGCCAGAGCACGACCAATTTCCATCGGTTGTTTGCCAGAACGGCTTCAGCTTGAAGCTGACGCATTTTCTCAATTAATGGCTGAAGTGCATTGATTCAAAAAAAATTTTTCTTTATTCTTAATGTTGTTTATGAATATGTTGAAGAACATCAAGAAGTGCCTTGTCGTTATTGGACTTTTGGGCTTTTTGCCATGGTCGTCTGCGGGTTCATACGACGAGTTTTTCAAGGCCATCCAGCTTGACCAGCCGTCCACGGTGCAGAGGCTCCTGCAGCGTGGATTTGACCCGAACACGGTCGCGCCTGACGGCGTGCCGGCACTGATGAAGGCGTTGCAGGAACAGTCTTTCGAGGTGGCGCTGGTGTTGGTGAGGAATCCGCAGATTCGCCCGGATGTACGCAATGCCCGCGACGAATCGCCATTGATGCTGGCCGCCTTGCGTGGCCAGGAGGCCCTGGTCAACCAGCTCGTGTCTTTGGGAGCTGCCGTCAACAAGAACGGCTGGACTCCGCTGCATTACGCCGCCACGGGTGGCCATGCCCGTGTGGCCGCATTCCTTATTGGCGCCCAAGCGGACATCAATGCACCATCGCCCAACGGCACGACCCCATTGATGATGGCTGCCATGTATGGCAATGCCGATACGGTCAAGCTGCTTCTGGAGTCCGGTGCAAAGGTCCAACTGCGCAATGCCCAAGAGCTGACTGCCGAAGACTTCGCATTACGAGCTGGCCGCGAAGAATCACTGAAACTGATCCGACAGGTGCTCAGCCGCTGATTTCCCTGTGCCCGTCCAAGTTCTTCGTGGTTATGTTTAAAGCCTACAATGTATATTATGTAAAGTGATCTATGTCGAATCTATGGCCAGGATGACGCACCTCGCCAGGCGCAGGGTGAACGTTTCAAAACACTCAGGGATGCAGGATCAGGGTGTGCAGGTATTCTGAGGGCTCCAGACGGAGTGCCCGGTAAGTGCCCTCTGCCCAAGGCTTGGCCATGTCGCGGCTGCGGTGCGAGGCCGGATGACCACTCTGGCCCGTCTGGTAGATGAACCTGGACTGCTCCAGGTCGGCCAGGTCGTAGACCGCACGCAAGGAGGCTGCATGGCGGTTGGCAAAGGCTTCCTTGGGGTCATTGGCCCAGTACTGGCCCACATTGACGGTGAACAGGTCACCGCCACTCTCGATCCGTTCGTCAAACAACCGGTTCAGAACCGGCACCTTGCCAAAAGGCTTGTGGCTGCTGATGGCCACATGCAGCCTGCCCCAGCGCCATTGCGCAGGCTCTGAGCCCATCTCCTTGCTCAGCCGGTCCAGGGTTCGTTCCATGGCCTGGCTGGCACGAAGGCCGCAGCCCTGCGCACCACACCAGAACGGATCCTGCCGCTCCAGAATGCCCAACAGGGCGCTGCGCAAGTGGCGTTTGCCGTAGACCGACATGAAACGCGCATCACCGATCTGGCTGCCAATCAGGTCGCGAGTGAGCTCATGCGCCCAGACGTTGAGCACCATGCCGGCGGTCGTATCGCGGTCCATGCGTCCGTCAAAGCGGGCCAGCAGTTCACGCACCTGGGCGTCCAGGGGGTGGTTTGTTCTGACCTGACGGGCATGCGGCAGCAAGGCCAGCGCCCCCAGCGAAACCACATCCTGCTGGACTTTCTGCATGCTGGCCATGTCATGCACAGGCGCCTGAGCCAGCAGGGCCGAGATCCGGTCGTGGCGCTCCGGGGTGGTCCAGTCTGCGCCCAGGAAGTGCGCGTAACCCGGGGGCAGGATGTTCTGGTTGGCGGTCGCATGCCAGCCACGCTGGGCAATTTCCGAGTGGCTGAGCGTAGGGGTCTGCGCATAGGACAGCCAGCCTGTCCAGTCGTAAGCAGCCAGCCAGCCCGGGGCCGGGGCCACGCCACGCAGGTCATTGGCGCTCGATCGCAAGGGCACCTTGCCGATGGCCTTGAAGGCCACCTGCCCTTGCGTGTCGGCCATGACCACGCTTTGCATGGGCGAATGGTGGGACGCGTACGCACTGCCCAGTTCATCGACGTTGAGCGCCCAGTTGGCGGCCAGTGCGGCGTCCAGGCTGCGGTTGTCAGCATCGAGTGCAGACCAGCGCAAGGCCATGGCATAGCGCGCTGTATTGAGCACCCCCTTGTATTGCGGCTGTACATCGCTGATGACGGGACCGTGGCGGGTGCTGCGCACGGTGATGCTGACAGCCCCCTGCCCTTTGACCGGGATGCTTTCCTCGCGTGTCACAAAGTTCGTCCAGCCCTCGGGCGTGCGGTAGCGCCCGGGGCCTGTCGGGTCGAGCTGTTCGAGGTAGAGGTCCTGCACATCGGGGCCGGTGTTGGTGAAGCCCCAGGCCACCCCACGGGTGCGCCCCAGCACGACAAACGGCATGCCGGGCAAGGTCGCCCCCACCACATCGAGCGCGGGGTGGGCTTGCCCCGCCAGGGCTCCCGCCGGGGCCTTGAGCCTTGCAAAGTACCAGATGGCCGGGCTGCTCAGGGCCAGGTGTGGGTCATTGGCCAGCAAGGGCTTGCCGCTGGCGCTGCGGCTGCCGTGTACGACCCAGTTGTTGCTGCCCTTGCCGTCGAGCGTGCCCACATCGCGCACCCCGTCGGCAGACCATTGGGCCAGTGGGGAGAGTCGGGGCAGCGCATGTTGAGCGGTGTTGCCGACGCCCTCATGGGCGCCAAGCTCCTTGTAGAGCGCCGCCAGGTCCACACGGGTGGCCGGGGGCTCGCCCGGGTAAGGTGGCATGAACTGCCACAGTCGTTCGGTGGGCAGCACCTGCAGGGCCGAAAAACGGGCGAACTCGTTGCCCCAGTTGCCGCCCAGGTCCAGCGCCATCATCAGGGACCAGCCGACGCTGTCTTCGGGGGTCCAGGCCTGCCCACTGGCGCCACCTGCACGGGTGCCCAGCAGCCGGAACTCGGGTGAACGCCCCGCAGCACCGCTGGCATGCGCCTGCACAATGCCCTCGCTGTAGGCCTGCAAGGCTGCCCGCGTCTGGGGAGAGAGGTTCTGGAGTTGCGCCCTGGCCACCTGGATGATGCCCAGGGTGCGCATGAGTTTGTCGGTGTCGAGGGTGGACGGCCCGAGGATGTCGGAGAGTTCGCCGCGCATCAGGCGGCGGTTGAATTCGAGTTGCCAGCCGCGCTCTTGCGCATGCACAAAGCCCAGTGCGCGCCACACATCCAGCGCGCTGGCGCCTTCGATGTGGGTAACGTCGGACGCGTCACGCCGGACCTGCACCGCCTGTGACAGCCCGTTCAGGGTGCGCTCGCCAGAGAGTTGCGGCAGGCTGCGCAGGGTCTGCACCGCCAGGATGCCACCCAGCACCAGAACACCCACCACTGCGGCCACCACCAGACGTGCGATCCACTTCATCAGGCTCTCTTTCAGATTGTGCTGACCGGTTCTGCACCCGGACAGGGCTCAAATATGGCCCCAGACCATCAGCGCGTCACGCCCTTCGGTGACAAGGTCGACCTTGGCACCGACCGGCAGCAACACCTTGGTCGGCACATGGCCAAACGGCAGGCCGGTGAGCACCGGGGACTTGATCTGGCTGCGCAGCCAGTCGACCACCGTGATCAGCTTGAAGCCCTTGTCGTGCGCGGGCACCAGTTTGAAGTTGCTGAACTGCCCCAGCACCAACGCCTTTTGCCTGGCCAGCACGCCCGCGTGCAGCAACTGGGTCAGCATGCGTTCGATGCGGTAAGGGTGCTCGCCCACGTCTTCCAGAAACAGCACGCCCTTGTCAATGGCCGGGAAGTACGGCGTGCCCAGCAGGGAAACGAGCACCGAGAGGTTGCCGCCCCAGAGCACGCCGTCCTTGACGCGGGCCTTCAACGCAGCTTCGGCTTTGGGGCGCTGCCAGCCAGCGCCCTCCCCTTGCTCGGCCAGCAGGTCGTCGAAACAGGCGAGCATGATGTCGTCGGGCTCGCCTTCGGGACCCAGGTCCTCGCCCAGCGCCGGTCCCTGCCAGGTGATGCGGCCGGTTTTGGCCAGCACCGCCTGATTGAAGGCGGTGAAGTCGCTCAGGCCCACAAACTGCGTGCCTCTGTCGATCGCCTGGGCAATGGCCTTGTAGGGCAAGCCAGGCAGGATGCGCGTGAGGCCATAGCCCCCACGGGAAATTAGTGCCACATCGGCGCCGCTGGCGGCGGCCCGGGCAATGGCGGCGATTCGGGTGGCGTCGTCCCCCGCAAAGCGCATGTGGCTGGCGAGTGCGGCCTCATCGACTTCGACCTCGTGGCCTTGTGCCTGCAGGCGCTTGACGCCCCGACGGAAGGCGGCCTTGTCACGCACCGCGCTGGAGGGGGAATAAATGTAGATGTGGGCCATCGGCAGCGGTCTTTTTCAGGGCTTGAAGTGTCGCACAGCGGCCTGTGCAATCTGCTGGCCGTGCTCCTGCACAAAATGGCCTGCTTCGGGCAACAGCAAAGGCTCGGGGCAACCGCGAATGAAGCCCTGAAGCGCTCGCATGACCGGCTCGCCCAGCACCGGGTCCTGCAGGCCAATGGCCATCAGGCTCTGCCCCTGCCAGTCGTTTTGCCAGAAGGCCTGGGCCTGTCGCGAAATGGCGGCGCCAGGAGAGTCCGGGTACTCGGGCACCATAGGCGGAAAGGCGCGCAGGGCCGCGCGGTAGCCCTTGTCGGGGAAAGGCGCGTTGTAGGCAGCAGCTTCCTCGGGCATCATCTGGCGGTTGCCGCGCAGAAAGAGCTTGCCCACGTCAAATTGCGGCTGGCTTTTGCACCAGTCGCGCCAGGCCAGGAAGCCCGGGCTCAGCGGCGTCTGGCCGGTGGTCAGCGAGGTGTTCATGACCAGCAAACCTTTGTAGCGCCTGGGCGCGGCCATCGGCAAGGTCAGGCCGAGGATGCCGCCCCAGTCCTGCACCACCAGCACCACGCGCTGCAGGTCCAGCCGCTCGATGAAGTCGAGCAGGATCTGGCGATGGGTTTCAAACTGGTGGAAGCTCTCCTTTTTCGGCTTGTCGCTCTTGCCAAAGCCGATCAGGTCAGGCGCCACCACGCGGTGGCCCTGGGACAGAAAGACCGGAATCATCTTGCGGTAAAGGTAACTCCAGGCCGGGTTGCCGTGCAGGCACAGCCAGGTGATCGGTGCGTCCTGCGGGCCTTCGTCCAGGTGATGCAGGCGCAGGCCCTTCGCGCTGGGCAGGTCGCTCAGGTGGTGCGGCGCCCAGGTGTAGCCAGGCAAATCGGCAAAAGCCGCATCGGGGGTGCGCAGGGCGTCTTCGCGTACAGGGTCGTGGTTCATTCGTCTGGGCCTGAAAAAGTCCTTGAGCAGCTGCCCACTCGCATCGGCCAGCACGCCGCCCGTGACCTGGGTCTGGTGGTTGAGCTGTGTGTGGTCAAACAGGTTGAGCACCGAACCGGCCACCCCGGTGCGTGGGTCGGCGGCGCCAAACACCACGCGCGCCAGCCGCGCATGCAGCATGGCGCCACTGCACATGGCGCAGGGCTCCAGCGTCACGTAAAGGGTGCAGCCGTCCAGCCGGTAATTGCCCAGCACACGTGCCGCTTCGCGCAGCGCCATCACCTCGGCATGGGCTGTGGGGTCGTGTCCGGCAATCGGGGCGTTGCGTCCGCTGGCAATCACTTGCCCGTCCTTGACGACCACGGCGCCCACCGGCACCTCGCCTGCGGATGCGGCAGCCTGCGCCTGGGCCAGGGCCAGGCGCATCCAGTGTTCGTCGTCCTGGGTCTTAACTTCGCTCACACCATCCCCAGCTTCTTCATCCAGGCGGCGATCGCCTGTTCCTGTGCGCTGCCTTCGCTGTAGGCCGAGTGCATGGCGGCATGGGCTTCGGGACGGTGCTGGTTGAGCTTGACGGCGCACTGCAAGTCAACAATGCGCAACTCGAAGGCGACGATGGCGTTCAGCATCCTGCCGGTGTAGTCCTCGGGAAGGCCACGCCATTGCTCGGCATAGGGCGGTTCGTGGTCGCTAATGAGCTGCTTGAGCAAGGCGTCCTTGGCCTCTTCGCCTTCCAGCAGCCGGGCTTGCACCCGCGCCTGCACCGCCAGGTACAGCCAGGTCGGGACCCGCTGCAGGTCGGGGTAGACCTGCGGCGAGAGGTAGGTCTGCGGCCCCATGAAACTGGCCAGCGCCAGCGGCCGCTTTTGCAGATGGCCCCACAGCGGATTGCCACGGGAGCAATGCCCCAGCAGCAGGGCAGGCTGACCGCCCTCCTCCACCAGCTTGAGCGGCAGGTGCGCCATGAACGGAAAGCCGCTGTCGTCCGTCGTCACCAGACTCGCCAGCGGATGCGCACGCATCAGGGTGGCGGCGTGTTCGGGGTGGTTGAACTGTTGGGGCAGGTACATGTCATGGAATGTAACAACAAAGGCCCCCGAAGGTGCCTTTGTTTATTCCCACTCAATAAAATTAAACATTATTTGGAATTAAAAATATTACTAATAAATTACGCAAGGATTTATTGGCGATTTGAAATTGCTTTTTTTAATCTTTATTTTTCTCAAAAATAAGTAATTCGCTATTTCCAAGTGTCCAGATGCCCAACGTCAGAACTAAAATTAACATTCGAAACAGCAAGTGCAGCAGGTTCAGACTTTCTGGATGAATTAAGTGTAAATTCCATCCTCTTGCATTCATTTCCTCTACTTTTGATTGTAATTTACCCTTTGAGCTACCTGCTATCAATCCATATAGACCACCTGCGTATGTTATTCTCTCAACTTGATTACTTTTGTTCATACACATTCCTTTCAAGAGTTGTAGGACTAAGCTTAGATGACAAAAAAGCCACCTTCGTCAATTTATCACAGTTCTTTTCAATTTTGATGACGGTATCCTGAGACACTACGTTTTGCGCAATCTGCTGGTTGTGTGGCCTTCGAAGCTGCTAAAATATAAAATATCCGACAAAATCAACTACTTTGTTATTCTTTGTGAAAGCAATGTAAAGTATAAAACCCTTGTGAATCAGGGACTTAATCTATAAAATTCACTCCCACTCGATGGTGGCTGGCGGTTTCGAACTCACATCATAGGTGACGCGGTTGATGCCGCGCACCTCGTTGATGATGCGCCCCGACACCTTCTTGAGCAGCGCAAACGGCAGCTCGGCCCAGTCGGCGGTCATGAAGTCGCTGGTCTGCACGGCGCGCAGCGCCACCACGTAATCGTAGGTGCGGCCATCGCCCATCACACCTACGCTTTTGACCGGCAGGAAAACGGTGAAGGCCTGGCTGGTCAGGTCGTACCAGCTCTTGCCGCTGTGGCTGTCGATGGTGTTGCGCAGTTCTTCGATGAAGATGGCATCAGCGCGGCGCAGCAGGTCAGCGTAGTCTTTTTTGACTTCGCCCAGGATGCGCACCCCCAGGCCCGGACCCGGGAAGGGGTGGCGGTAGACCATGTCGCGCGGCAGGCCCAGGGCCACACCGAGTTCGCGCACTTCGTCCTTGAACAGATCGCGCAGAGGCTCGAGCAATTTCAGGCCCAGCTGCTCGGGCAGCCCGCCCACGTTGTGGTGGCTCTTGATGGTCACGGCCTTCTTGCTCTTGGCGCCACCGGACTCGATCACATCGGGGTAGATGGTGCCCTGGGCGAGGAAGGTTGCACCTTTATGACCGGCGCCTGCGGCCTTGAGCTTGGCGGCTTCAGCCTTGAACACATCGACGAACAGGCCGCCGATGATCTTGCGCTTTTGCTCGGGCTCGCTCACCCCGGCCAGCTTGCCCAAAAACAGGTCGCTGGCGTCCACGCGCACGACCTTGGCGTGCAGGCGGCCTTCGAACATCTCCATGACCATATCGCCTTCGTTCAGGCGCAGCAGGCCGTGGTCGACGAACACACAGGTCAGCTGGTCGCCAATGGCGCGGTGGATCAGCGCAGCGGCCACCGACGAATCGACGCCGCCCGACAGACCGAGAATGACTTCTTCCTCACCGACTAGCTCGCGGATTTTGGCCACGGCTTCTTCGATGTAGTTGCCCATGATCCAGTCGGGCGTAGCGCCGCAGATGCCCAGCACAAAACGCTCCAGGATCGCCCTGCCCTGCACCGTGTGGGTGACTTCGGGGTGGAACTGCACGGCGTAGAAGCGCCGGGCTTCGTCGGCCATGCCCGCGATCGGGCAGCTGGGCGTGCTGGCCATGACCTTGAAGCCTGGCGGCAGCGCGGTGACCTTGTCGCCGTGGCTCATCCAGACCTTGAGCATGCCGTGGCCTTCGGTGGTGGAGAAGTCCTCGATGCCCTTGAACAGCTCGGTGTGGCCATGGGCGCGGACTTCGGCATAACCGAATTCGCGGGTGTTGGAGCCTTCGACCTTGCCGCCCAGCTGGGTGGCCATGGTCTGCATGCCGTAGCAGATGCCCAGCACCGGCACGCCCAGCTCGAAGACGGCGTCGGGGGCGCGGTCGTCCACCTCGTACACGCTGGCGTGCGAACCAGAGAGGATGACACCCTTGAGTTGGCCGTCGGCAGCATAGTCCCGCACCCAGTCGTTGCTGACATCGCAGGGGTGGACCTCGCAGAACACATGGGCTTCGCGGACACGGCGGGCGATCAGCTGGGTGACTTGCGAGCCGAAATCGATGATCAGGATCTTGGAATGCTGCATGGCAGGCGCTGTCTCAAAATTGAAAAGGCGTCTGGGGGTTCCAGACGCCTTGGTTCAGGATGCCGAGATTTTAATCGGCACGGTAATTGGGAGCTTCCTTGGTGATCTGCACGTCGTGGACGTGGCTCTCACGGATGCCCGCGGCAGTGATCTCGACGAACTCGGCACGCTCGTGCAAGTCGGCAATGGTGGCGCAGCCGCAATAGCCCATGGATGCGCGCAGTCCACCGGCCATCTGGTAGATGATGGCCACGACCGAACCCTTGTACGGCACGCGGCCTTCAATGCCTTCGGGCACCAGCTTGTCGGCATTGGGGTTGCCGGTGCTCGACTCCTGGAAGTAACGATCGGCACTGCCCTGCTGCATGGCGCCAATGCTGCCCATGCCTCGGTAACTCTTGTAGCTGCGGCCCTGGTAGAGCACGATCTCGCCCGGGGCTTCTTCGGTGCCCGCGAACATGCCACCCATCATCACGGTGCCGGCGCCTGCGGCAATGGCCTTGGCGATGTCGCCGCTGTAGCGGATGCCGCCGTCGGCGATCAGCGGCACACCGGTGTCCTTGAGGGCGGTGGCCACGCTGTCCACTGCCATGATCTGCGGCACGCCCACACCGGCCACGATGCGGGTGGTGCAGATCGAGCCAGGGCCGATGCCGACCTTGACCGCGTCGGCCCCCGCTTCCACCAGGGCCAGCGCAGCCGCGCCGGTGGCGATGTTGCCGCCAATCACCTCGACCTGCGGGTAGTTCTGCTTGACCCAGCGCAACCGGTCGATCACGCCCTTGCTGTGGCCGTGGGCTGTGTCCACCACGATGGCGTCCACACCGGCCCTGACCAGGGCTTCGACCCGTTCTTCGGTGCCCTCGCCCACACCGACGGCCGCGCCCACGCGCAGGCGGCCGTTCTCGTCACGGGCGGCGTTGGGAAAGTTCAGCTGTTTGGTGATGTCCTTGACGGTGATCAGGCCCTTGAGTTCAAAGGCATCGTTGACCACCAGCAGGCGTTCGAGCTTGTGCTTATTGAGCAAGGCCTTGGCCTGCTCGGGGGTGGTGCCTTCGGGCACGGTGACCAGGCGCTCGCGCGGCGTCATGATCTCGCGGACCTTCTGGTCGTAGCGGGTTTCAAAACGCAGGTCACGTCCGGTCACAATGCCGACCACCTGGCCACCGTCGCAGACCGGGAAGCCCGACACACCCAGCTCGTCCGACAGCGCCATGACCTGGCGCACCGTGGTGTCGGGGGTGATGACCACCGGGTCACGCAGCACGCCCGATTCGTAGCGCTTGACCTTGGCCACTTGCGCGGCCTGCTCCTGCGCCGTGAGGTTCTTGTGCACGATGCCGATACCGCCCTCCTGAGCGATGGCAATGGCCAGACGCGCTTCGGTCACGGTGTCCATGGCAGCGGACACCAGCGGCAGATTCAGGCGGATGTTGCGGGTGAATTGCGTCGCGAGCGACGTGTCCTTGGGAAGGACCTGGGAGTAAGCGGGGACGAGGAGGACATCGTCAAAGGTAAGGGCTTTACCAAGCAGGCGCATAAGCTAGGGCTCCAAAAAACTGATTGTACCTGCGAGCAAGGGTTTCCCCTTGTATGTGAGGTCTCGACGGCATGCCGCTTCGCCAAGTCCATCGCGGCCAGTGGCCGCTCCTACGCGGCAGGAAATCTAAAGTAGGAGCGCTCTCCGAGCGCGATGGCTCACCACGGAAGCACTTATCGCACTCGGAGAGTGCTCCTACGGCATTTCGAACAACATGACCTTGAGTGCGCGCTCGTTGTCGATGTCGGCAAACGCCGCCGGATTCTCCAGGCGTCGGACGAATCGCAATGCCGGTGCTTCTGACGCCACCACATCGAGCAGGAACTGGCTGGGCAATTCGGGCGCATTCAGGCACAGCAGGGCCTGCCCACCCGGCGCCAGCAGTTCGGGCAGCCGTCGCACCAGGCGGGCGTAGTCCTTGCTGGCCACGAAGCTGCCCTTCTGGTAACTGGGCGGGTCGGCCACCACGATGTCGTAAGGCCCCATGCGTTTGACCTTGCCCCAGGACTTGAACAGGTCGTGCGCCAGAAAACGTGCGCCATGGAGACCATTGAGCTGGTGGTTCTGCTGGCCGATGGCCAGGGCGCCTGCGGCCATGTCCAGATTGACAACCTCGTTCGCCCCACCCTGCAGCGCCGCCACTGAAAATGCGCAGGTGTAGGCGAACAGGTTGAGCACGCGCTGGTCCCTGGCCTGTTGCCGCAACCACCGCCGCCCACAGGCCATGTCCAGAAACAGCCCGTGGTTCTGGCCCCTGAGCACATGCACCCGGTAGCGGGCACTCTGCTCCATGACCTCATGGGCTGGAGGCACACCGCCAGCCATCAGCCGGGTCTCGGTGCGGGCTTCACCACTCTGGCGGCACTGGTAGACCCAGTGGAAGGGTTCGGGACGCCGGCTCAGCGCCGTCTGCACGGCCCGCAGATCGTCGTCACTCATTGGGAGAAAGCTGGTCAGCACCCAGACCGGGGCATACCAGTCCAGACTCAGGTGTTCACAGCCCGGGTACAGCCCGCCTCGGCCATGGAAGATGCGGCAGGCGTCCTGACCCGGCCGGGCCCGGGCAATGGCGTCCAGCAAGGCCTGCATCAGTATCCAGCTGCTGCGCCGGGGCGCTTTTTGGCGAACAACCCGGCCCTGCGAGCGCCTTGCTGGTTGAAGCGCTGGCGCCGGGCCACCTTCGGGTCCACCTGCAAGGCACGGTAGAGCTCGACGCGGTCACCTTCACGCAAGGGCGTGTCCCAGCGCGCCTTTCGCCCCCACAGTCCGGGCGCGAGGCTCCTGCAGGCCTGCTCGGGCCAGTCTGCAGGCCATGCGGGCTGCGCGATGGCCTGCACCACCGCCTGCTGCAAGGTGGCGCCGGCTGGCAGCCTTAGCGCCAGTTCGCAAACGACGCGCGGCGCCGGGCTGAAACAGACGGTGATCTGCAGCGGATCAGCCATAGACCTGTTCGGCGCGCTGGATGAAGGCGTCCACCAGACTGCCGGCGATCTTGTCGAAGACCGGGCCGACGATGGCCGACAGGGTGCCGCTCGAAAAACCGTAGTTCAGGTCCAGCTCGACCTTGCAGGCGCGCTGATGGCCATCGCCCACCGGGCTGAATGTCCAGCCGCCGCTGAGGTTGGAGAACGGGCCGTTGACCAGCTGCATCTGCACCGAGCGGCCTTCTGTGTGGGTGTTGCGGGTGGTGAAGGCCTGCCGCAGCCCGGCCATGGCAATGCCGACTTCGGCCACCATCCCATCGGGTGTGACTTCCTTGACACTGGCGTGGTCGCACCAGGGCAGGAATTCGGGGTAACGGGCCACGTCGGTGACGAGCCGGAACATTTCTTCCGGGCTGTACCAGATGAGGACGGACTTGTGGATATTCTTC
>JACCDV010116365.1_pt1 | contig 15456 bp, 15 predicted proteins | sample 7446131 | NCBI WGS metagenome assembly JACCDV01 (sample SAMN15323448, study PRJNA562643) | freshwater metagenome | isolation source: river surface water | place: USA:Blue River Watershed | collected 2017-08-17 | reverse complement strand
TGGGCCCTGTAGTGTTGAATCCAAAGAGCAACTTTTTGCAACAGCAACACAACTAAAAAATACAGGAAAAGTCGAGATCCTAAGAGCTGGAGTTTGGAAGCCGCGCACTAGCCCAAATAGCTTTGAGGGGCTAGGGGTGAAAGCTCTACCATGGTTACAGGAGATTCAAAAAAAACTTTCTCTCCCTGTGACTATTGAAGTAGCAAATCCTTATCACATAGAACAGGCCCTTCAACACGATATTAAAATCCTCTGGCTTGGCGCAAGAACCACTGTGAGTCCTTTCAGTGTGCAAGAAATTGCTGATGCTCTAAAAGGAATAGACGCCACTATACTCATCAAAAATCCAATCAATCCAGATCTCAATCTTTGGAGTGGGGCCACAGAGCGACTCTCTAAAGCTGGGATAAAAAAAATGGCTTTGATTCACCGTGGATTTTCAGCTTCTCATAGAGATTTTCGCTACCCTCCTTTGTGGCACTTAGCTCTTCAAATGAAAGAGCGACACAAAGATATCCCTATGATTTGTGATCCTTCTCATATTTGTGGTACAAAAGAAAAAATCCAGTCTGTAGCAGAACAAGCTCTTAGACTTGGAATGAAAGGCCTCATGATTGAAAGTCACCACAAACCTGAGGAAGCCTGGAGTGATGCTAAACAACAAATAACCCCAAAAGATCTTGACTATCTGCTCGATAGTTTAAGTTGGAGTGAGAAAACTTTAAGCTTTTTCAAGGATGAAATAATAACAGATCCTATCACAAAAGAAATCGAACTTATAAACTATGAAATAGAAGCTTTAGAAAAAAGAAAAGGCGAACTTTTATCTTCTAAAAAAATGCCTCTTCAAAAAGCTTCTCTTTTTATTTAAATCTCTTTTGACAGCCTCGCTTTTTTATTCAAAGACAGCACATAATCAGACATAGTTTTATTTAACATTGCTCTTGATCCTTAAAAACAGAGTGAGTTAACTTAAATAGTAGCTAAAAGAGAAAAATAAAAAATAACACTTTTGCACACATCTACTCAAAGTGAAGTGACTTTATGAAGTTTTTTTCAAAACCACAAAAAAAACCATTCATTATTGCAGGGCCCTGTTTAGCTGAATCTTTTGAACTTATGGATGAGGTCGCAGAAAAACTTGTTTGCCTCAGCGAAAGTTTAAATTTTGATTTAATTTTTAAAGCAAGCTTCGACAAAGCCAATAGAAGTTCTTTGTCTTCTGGTCGAGGTCTTGGATGGGAAAAAACAAAAGACTGGTTTCTTCACATTAAAGAAAAATATCAAATCCCAGTAACGACTGATATCCATGAATGTCATCAAGCTGAAGAAGTAGCTCAAGTTTGTGACATTCTACAAATTCCTGCTTTTCTTTGCAGACAAACTGATCTCATACAAGCAGCTGCAAGAACTGGAAAAATGGTTCACATTAAAAAAGGGCAGTTCTTATCTCCCAGTGCAACAAAATCTCTTGTAGAAAAAATAAAAGAGTCAAGCCCATTTGACAACGGGTGTATTCTTACAGAACGAGGGTATGCTTTTGGGTATGGAGATCTTGTGGTTGACATGCGAAGTTTTTCACTCATGGCAGAAACAGGAGCACTTGTGTGCTTTGATCTTACACACAGCTTACAAAAACCTGCTTCTTTAGGCTCACAAAAAGAGTCTGGGGGAGCTAGAGAGTTTGCTCCTTTACTCGCTCGTGCAGCTGTAGCAAGTTCTTATGTGGACGGACTTTTTTTAGAAGTTCACCCAAACCCACAAAAAGCTTTGAGTGACAAAGAAACTCAACTTGATTTCATTCAAGCAGAAAGCCTTCTGAAACAAGTAATTCCTCTCTGGCACCAAACAAGAGAACTTAAATATGAAGATCACCTCTTCAGACAAAGAGAAACTCCCTCTATTTCTCACGACTCTTCAACAAGAGAGTGTTCTTTCAGGACAAGAAACTCTTAAAGAAGAAGCAGCAGCTCTTCTTGTTACAGCAGATAGACTAGGGAAAAGTTTTTCTGTTGCTATTGAGATTCTTCTAGAGGCGTATGGCAAAACAGTTGTAACAGGACTTGGAAAGTCTGGGCATGTTGCTAGGAAAATAGCAGCTACTTTGTCTAGTTGTGGAACTCCTTCAATTTACTTACATCCAGGAGAAGCTCTTCATGGAGATCTAGGACTTCTTGAAAAAAATGATGTTCTTCTGGCTCTTGCCTACAGTGGAGAAACCTATGAAACAGTAAAAGTTGCTCGTTATGCTAAAAACACAGGACTCCGCGTTATTTCTATTACTGGAAATTTGGACTCTGCTCTAGCTAAACTAAGTGACGCTTCTCTTCATGGAGGAGTTTCTAAAGAAGTTTGTCCAAATGCTCTGGCTCCCACTTCTTCCACCACTGTGGCTATGGCTCTAGGGGATGCTCTAGCTGTCAGTTTGATGAAAGCTAAAAATTTTACAGCAAAAGACTTTGCTCGCTATCATCCTGAAGGGCTTCTTGGACGCAAACTTTCTCTCGTGTCTGAATTCACAAGAAAAGACTCTTCTCCTGTAACAGAAGACAGTTCTCTTCAAATTGTAATTCATCATATGTCCTCTCCCAACTACGGTGTAACTGCTGTCATAGAAAAAACAACAAACATCGTTACAGGAGTCATCACAGATGGTGACTTAAGACGTTTTTTACTCAATAGAAAAATTTTTGAACAAGAAATTACTGCTTTTCATATTTTAACAAGAAATCCTCGCGTTATAACAGAGTATGAATCGGCCTATAATGCAGGAAAACTAATGGAAGATCTAGGTATCAGCTCCCTTGTTGTCGTGGATCAAGAAAAAAAATATACTGGAATTTTAAAACTAGGTGATCTCATTAGAGCTAAAATTCTCTAAAAAATGAAAAACACTAAAATCAATGAGCAAGTATTTCGCAAACTTTTTTCTCCAAGTTTGAGTTCACTTCTGTTTCTGAAAAAAAGATATCCCCAGGTTTTCTGACACGTACAAAAGAAATAGATTTTCCTGCAACTTTTTTATCAGAAAGAAGACCTTGTGTCAGTTTTTTCGGATCTAAATGTTTAATTTTTTCAAAATTTGTATATTTCGCTATAAGATTTGAAATACTTTCATTTTTTTCAAACAGTCTATTTATAAGCTCAATTCCAAGCAGAACAGCTTCACCATGTGGAATTTTATAGTTTGTCAAAGGCTCAATCACATGCCCAAAAGAATGTCCAAGATTAAGAGATTTTCTTTCCATTTTTTCAAACTCATCATATTCGATCACAGCTTTTTTAATGGCTAAAGCATTCTTCACTTTTTCTGTCATAGACCACTTATCAAGATTTTCTAGATAATAATTACCACCCGTTAGAAAAATTTTTACAATTTCGCCCATTCCAGAAGTTATATCTTGTGAAGAAAGTGTTTTTAAAAAATTGGAATCAATAATCACTTTGCTCGGAGCAGAAAACAGAGCTAATTGGTTTTTATTATTTTTGTAGTTTAAACCTGTTTTCCCACCAATACAGCTATCACATTGGGAGAGTAGAGTTGTCGGGTAAAAAATCCAATTAATTCCACGTTTAAATATTTTAGCAGTAAAAGCACCTATATCTTGTAGAATACCCCCACCAATGACAACCAAAGTATTTTTTTTTGTAAAATTAAAATCTACTAATTTCGAAGCAATTTCCAGAACAGTTTCTATGGATTTTTTTTCTTCAGTAGCTTCTATTTCAATTAGTTTTGTGTGATTGATATTATAGAGATCTCTTACATTCTTGTCGATAAGAATGACCATATCATCTGTAAATCTGTGATCAAAAGGCTTAAAAAACACTTCATAATTCTCTGGAATTGAATGAATGATGAGATGATCGCCTTCGATTTTTTCTATATGAAGTTTTTTGTCCTCAATTTTAAAATGATTTAGAGTCATTTCCATTTAAATCCTAGATGATATTTTAAACGCTGATACAGCTTCAGAATTATCTCTTAAAAAGATTTTTTTATATCAAAAAAACTTACTTACAAAAAAACATATAAAATGATGTGAATTAAAAGTAAAGAGTCACTTTTCCGGCATGCTTTGCCCCCCTCCGTCATCTTGAGCAAAGCGAAAGATCTCCTTTATTTTGAATTTAGCAGATTCTTCGCTTTACTCAAGACATGAAAGAAGTTCAACTTTTAATTCGCATAAAATGATTTTAACTTGCTTGATAAACAATTTGGAAGTTTCGAAGGAGATGACTAGAAGCCTCTTCTCCTATTTCCTGATTAAGGATCTCTCTAACCATGCGAGTAAACTTTCCAATAAACATAGGCTTTTGAAGCACTAAAATTCCTCCTCCTCTTGTTATAAGAAAACTAGCAATTTGTTCAAGATTACTAAAATACTCTCCCGGAGGAGTAAAATCGAGATTTCCAAAAGTTAATGAAGATTTTGCTTCACAAAAGCGAACCTCTTTTTCGTTTAGCAGAGCATTCATAAAATCAGCATCTGCTCTTTTATCTAATGCAGGTACAAAATAGCTAACAACCTTTATCTTATGTTCTCCTGCTATTTCCTTCATTCTTTTTAGCTCTCCTTCTACCTTCTTTCTAATACCTTCAAAAGGATGTGAAGTTTTAGCCTCTTTATTGTCTTTTATAAAAATAGCTTCTTCTGCTTCTAAATCTGCCCATAAAGCATTTTCTAAAGCTGATCCCATAGCATCTCTTTGAGTGTTACTATCTTTAAGATTCTCTGATAAAAACTTGTTACTATAAATAATTCGAAGAAATCTTTTTGCTTCCTCTACTTGGCTATCAAAGTCTAATGATAAAAATTTAGCGTTTAATATCTTATCAAGATACTTTAAAACATCTTGTGTCTTTTGAATGGGCGCTTGTTTTTTTGGAACCTTAGTAATAGGTAGGCCTGTTTTTTTATCCAAAACAGGATTACCTTTTTTATCTACAACAATCTGAGCTTCTTGAGTACTATTAGGAGAGAAATTTTTTAAGCCAAAAGTTTCTATTGTATAACCATTTTTATCACATATCTCTTGAACTGAAGCTTTGCCTTCTCTTAGATCATCATAAATTTTTTTACGTTTTTCAGGTAGTGCTGATCCAAGTTTATTTGGTATTAAATTAGATTCTTTTAGTGAGTTTTTAGATATTTTATCTAGATAACTCGCATAAAAAGCCTGTAGGGTATCATCCTGCAAAATTGCTTCTAAAATATCTATAGAATCTGAGAATTCAGATGTAAATTTTTTTTCTAATCTAGCTTTGACTTTAGTGAAAAATTCTTTATAAATCTCTTTATGAGCATCATTAACTGAAGCTTTATATGTTTGAAAGACGTCAAAAGATAATACATCGGGAGTTTTTAAATCAGGTAAAGAATCATAAGCAGCTGTAGCTAATATCGTCTTTAATTCTAACTTTTCCTCTAACTCTTCAAAAGTCTCTTTAACCCAATTCATAACTTGTTTTTCTATATCTTCATTAGAAAATATATCAGGAAGAACAATCATCTTCGCTAGCTTTAACTGTTGTTGTTCAGGATCTCTAGAAGACTCGAGCTATAATCGCTTTTAGCCCTTCTCGGAGAGAAGTTATCTCTGCTTTCACTTCATCTGGGATATCAGTTCTGTCTTGAACTAGGCTAGTAAATTTATTCTTATCACCTTTTTTAGGTTTAGCCCCTCCTCCCCCTGCAGCAAAAACTAAATAATTTGAAAAGATAAGTAAAAAAGGCAATAGGTAATGTTTAATTTTTTTCATAGCTTCCACACTTTGTTGTTTTAAATAGTTAAAAATTAAAATCGAAAATGATTTTAAAAAAAATAGTTTGAAATTAATTTTTTGAAGAGGCCCCCTCTCGATAGATCTAAATAGCAAAGGGGGTTAGGAATATTAGCAAATCGTTATAAATTGCTCTCTACAAAATCCCAGTTCACAAGAGACCAAAATGCATCCAAGTAGTTTGGTCTAGCGTTTCTGTAGTCAACATAATAAGCATGTTCCCAAACGTCACATGTAAGCAGCGGTATAAGGCCAGATCTTAGGGGGCAGCCAGCATTTTGCTCTTGAGTGATTTCAAGCTTACCAGCTTTATTCTTCACAAGAAAAGCCCAACCTGAACCAAAAAGAGTTGCAGATGATTTTGTAAAAGCTTCTTTAAACGCAGCAAAAGAACCAAAGTCCTCATTAATTTTTTTAGCCAACACACCTTTTGGCTCCCCGCCTCCTTTTGGGCTTAAGCACTTCCAATAAAATGTGTGATTCCATACTTGAGCAGCATTATTGTAAATAGCACCTTCAGCTTTAACCACAAGCTCTTCTAAACTCAAACCTTTTAGGGGACTTGACTCGATAAGATTGTTGAGATTTGTCACATAGGCCCTGTGGTGCTTACCATAGTGGTACTCAAGAGTTTCTTTTGATATTTTTGGTTCTAAAGCATTTATATCATAAGGTAAATCTGGTAACACATAAGTCATATAAACTCTCCTTGTTTTGAAATATTCGTAATAAAATGAAAACTGATTGATAGAGACAAAAGCACTTGATTTTCAAGGATAACTAAATAGAGTGCTCCCCTCAAGCTCAATTTCTCAAGTCTCCTACTAACACTTCTCAAAACAGAAAAGGAATCTAAAAATGGACGAAAATCTTCGCGCACAAATTGAAGAAATGATTAAAGACAACAAAATTCTTCTTTTTATGAAGGGAGACAAAGAAAATCCAATGTGTGGATTTTCAGCCCAAGTCGTGCAAATTCTAAATAGCTACCATGTAGAATATGAAACTGTAGATATTCTAGAGGATTGGGATTTGAGAGAAGGAATAAAAATTTTTTCTAGCTGGCCAACAATCCCTCAACTTTACATCAATGGAGAGTTTATCGGTGGTTGTGACATCGTCATGGAAGCTCACAGAAAAGGTGAGCTAGCTTCTTTGCTAAAATAATTTTTTAAATGACTTCTTTTTTCCCAAGTGTAAGAAGAATTCTAGCATGTCTTCTTTCTTTTTCCTTTCTCTTTACTAAGAAGAAACAAATGGTACTGCGGGAATACATTGAGGTTCTTGCTTTGTGTTCTTCTAGTTTTTCAAAAAATAACAGATAGTTATCCTCTTTCCCACAAGACTATTTCTAATACTCTGATTTTACTTGAGAAATACTTTTTTTCTTCATTACAAAAAATTTCTCTCTTCTTGTTCTTTTAGAAATGACATAGGTAACATCCACATTTCTTTACTATAAATAGTAAATTCTCTTGCTTCTATTTTTTGTTTCCCTATAAAGAAGCCCACGTGTTGTAAATATTCCATGAAATCTTTTATGTTGAGGAAAAAGAGTTATGAACAAGGGTGAATTAGTTGATTTTATTGCAGCAGATCTTGATGTTTCTAAAGCTCTAGCAGATCGTTTTGTTAACTGTTTTACAGAAGCTGTTTGCACAAACATTCGTAAAGATGGTGTTAAGCTTGCTGGCTTTGGTACTTTTGCTTCTACAAAAAGAAAAGCGCGCGTTGGCCGCAACCCACAAACAGGTGAAGAAATCAAGATTCCATCACGTTGGGTTCCAACTTTCAAAGCTGGAACAGTCTTGAAAGATGCTGCTGAAAAGAAAAAACGTGTGTAGCTCTCTCTCCTCTTAAGTGCAATCAAAATTGTTTTGAAATCCAATATAGTTGATAGGAAACTGTTCTTTCAAAACAGTGCACACTTTATCAGAGACAGAAAGTCGTCCTGCGTTGTCTTTTTTCATTCCTCCTTTTAGAAGAGAAAAAATCACATCATCCAAGTAGACACTAGGCTCTTTGTTTGGAATCACTTGTCCCGCATGATAAATAGATTCAATAAGCATTTTCCTAAGTTCTTTAAGATATTTTTCTTTATCTTCCACTGACTTCTTGCTCCAAGCATCACTTAAGAAGTCATATTTACTATCAGTAGGACTCAGAGCTTTCCAAAATTGAAAAAGTCCATAGGTCACAATAGCCCCAATATGATGCTCATCTTTATCATCAATATCTCTTCCATCTTGTCCCTTTGTTGTTTTGCTCTTGTTTTGAGAAAAAAAGTGACGTAAACGATCTTCATTTAAAGTTTTTGGTATCTCATCTGTAACAGTACCTGTATTTGCTACTTTAATATTTATTGTTTCTGTATCTTTAGGGATCTCTTTATACTTCATTTTATCTTTAGAACTATCTCTAATGACAGCTTCTTCTTTTGAAAAAGCAAGACTTGAGTAAGGCTTTTCTAAAAAGCAAAGAGTTGCTACAGCATCAGCAAGTCCTTCATTGATCGCACCAAAAACCATACGAGAACTAACTTCTCTTTTATTGCTCACAGTATCTTTGTCATGAGTCATAATTCTATAATTTAGGTGATTGCTAAGTCCTGCTTGAAAGTTAACAAGGTTTTGAGCAAGCCCTGTATAGAGCATAAAAATATAGTGACCTGTTTCATGAGATCCTATTCCTAAGTTAAGAGTGACTGGGCTAAAAAAATCTGTCTCTTTAGAATTTGAAAAAAATCCAATTTGTGGTAAGGTGTTAAGTCCAACAGAACTTGTATGATAAGCATTATCTGTTTTATAAGTTATGTTTTTTTTGCCATCTTTCATATTAAAGACAAGCTCATTTTTTGGAAAAACTACAAGATCAATTTTTGGTCTAGAAACATTTTGTGGAAAAAAAAATTCATAGCATTCAAGCGTTTTTTGAACACTAGCAACAGCTGCTAGCACATGGTTTTCAAGGGAATTTTCTGCGTATTCTTTTTTGCATATGTGAGCCTCTCTTCCAGGTGAAACAAGCTCTTCTTTATAGGAATCACATTTCATAGCAGCTTGAGTTCCACTTTTTCCTTCTACACAACCTTCTTTGACATCTCTTTCGTGCTGAAGAATACGTACAGAGTTTATGAAGTCACTTGAAACAGGATTACCTTTAACACCTGTTAAATCTATTTCTTGCGAAGAAATAGCATCTTTATATTTTTTAGTTGCCCCACTAGGCTTATTAGTTGTTCGATCGATTAAGTTAATTTTTACTGTTCCAAGATCATTAAGACCCTGTGCACAGTCTGGTTCTTCTAGGTTCACTTCCTCTAGATTTTTTTGGTTATAGAAACTCGTTGTCTCTCCACCTGAAGCATAGCGAATTCCATACATTTCTTTTTGGTTGTGATTTTTTTTGGGATTACATGAAACAATAAAAAAGAGAAAGAAACTAAAAAGAACTTTCATAATTTACCTTTTTTTATGTATTGCTTTCTTATTAACTATAATACAGAAAAAAAGGCTGGTAAAGTTACCCTAGTTTTAGCTTTATTTACTTTCCTTTGGCACTCTAAGAGCTCTATGAAAATCATAGGTGAGTAGACAACCCCTTGTCATCAAGTCTTCTTTTAGTTTTTTTTCAAAGGCTAAAATAATTTTTTTGCTTTTTTCATTTTTTTTTTCTTTATCCATAAAAAAATCTTCCTGCTGTTTCATGGCATTTTTTTTTGATTTCATATTTTCTAAATACACTCTCTTAAGAAGAAAAAGCTAGGTAGAAAAACCTTTTACTTGATAACAAGTAGGACATCCTTTTTTTAGGCTTTGTCACGGTACGGTTTTCTTATGAAGCATAAGAAATCTAGTTTCTACTATTGGTTGCAATGGACTATCTAACGGAATCCATAGAAATTTCAAAGAGAAAAGTGAAAATACCAAAACTTATAAGAAAAATTAAGAACTCCTATAAATCTAAAACAAGAATTAAGTGTCATTTTTCAGGGGCATTCCCCCTTTCTTTTATTAATCTACTGTAATGATTGGAAAATTTATTCTTAATCTCTTTTTTTTGTACTTCTTTTAAAGGCTCTCATACCAGAGGGTTGGTTTGAATTTTTTATTTTTTATTAAAAAAGAGATGTATATTTTCCTTTATATATAGATGGTTACAAATAAGTTTTATTTTTAGCGAGATCTTTGCGTGACTCTTTTTACAGTTGTGCTAATATAGGTGATCCTTCTGAAGTCAGAAGTTTTTAACTTTAGCTTTATAACAGAAATCTGCACTAGATAAGGAAACTTGATTATGGAAAATCAACAACAAGAAAAAATGCCTCTCGAAAAAGTAAAACCAAATGCAAAGTACTCCTGCTTTCTTGAAGCTCACGATTTTGCTCGATCCCTTCAACTAAGAAGCAGAAAAGAGTGGCGCGCTTGGGCTAAAGGTGAAATGTCAGAAAAGCCACAAAGACCAAACGAAGTTCCAGCTCATCCAGATGGAATTTACAAAATAAAAGGATGGCAAGGTTGGAAACATTGGTTAGGAACTGCAGACAAAAGCATTAGCGACAAGAACTCTACTCTTAACTAAGAAGTAATCTGGGTTTTTACTCATTTTAGTTCTTTCTTTCCTTTTCTAATTTGCTTTGAGCACCAATTATTCTGCGGTGTTCAAAGGAGAACAGCCCTAATAACATTCTTGTCTTTCTCTTTTCTTCTTTATTTTCTTTCGCAACAAATATTAAACTTGAAACATAGATCCTTCTCCTGATATTGATAATGACTATCAGTTACTTCTTGGAATTGTAGACTTTTTAGCTCGTTAGGAAAAATATGTGGCCAGTATGTTTGCGATGGTTTGTGGTTCTTTTGTTTCTCCAATTTTCAGCCTTTTGCTGGGCAGAGACTACGAGAAAAGTACAACTATCAAGTCCTACAGACAGCCTACCAGCTCAACAATCATCCCAAGTTACAAAAGAAAGCCAAGAGCTTTTAAAAATCCGCCGCCTTGTTCTTCTAAGTGAATACATTTCAGCTGACTATGCTTTAGCTGTTTCCCCTTCTCACGAAGTGCTGAGTGAGGAGGAATTTGCAGAAATGCTGGAGTTTTCATCTACCATGAATGCTCTATACGAGGAACTCCCGCAAAAATCTGAGAACCTAACAAGGGAGATTGAAGAACTAAAAACTCTTGTCTTTGCAAAGAGCTCTCCTCAATTGGTTGCAAAAAAAGCTCTAGATATATCAGAAGCGCTAAAAAAATATCATGCTCTAGAGACTTATTTAAAAACATTCCCAAGTTTAGCTCATGGAAAAAAGCATTTTGAAACCCATTGCGCTTCTTGTCATGGCGCAACAGGGGATGCAAAAACACCACTGGCTGCCACTTTAAAGATTCCCCCTAGAAATCTCCTTGAAGAAGAGTTTGTAGAAAAACTAAGCCCTTCAAAAGTGCACAACACCCTAAAACTAGGAATCCCTGAGACAGGAATGATTTCCTATGAAGGAATTTTGGATGAGGAATCTATGTGGGATGTGTCTTTTTATGTAGCTAGTTTACCTTTTCAAAGAGAATACAAAAAACCCTCTAAATCAGAGTTTTCTAAAAATGTGCTCTTTGAGTTAAGTTGGCAAGATTTGGCCGACAAAAGATTAGGAGAGTTAAGAACCTTTTTACAGAATATTTATCCAAATAAAGATCCCTCAGAGTTTCAAGATGAGCTTGTTCTTATGCGGACTTTAAATTTTAACTTGAGTGATCTTCCCTTTTTAGAAATAGATGAGCCTGCTTCTCATGATGAATCAAGTTCACTCGAATATCTTTTGCTAACAAAATCTAAGCTTTCTGAAGCAGTGGATAATTTAAATAAAGGGGATTTTGGATCTCTGCCCCATAAAATTTTGGATGCTTACTTAGAAGGATTTGAAAATTTTGAGAGAGAACTAAAATTTTTAAATCCAAAGAAATTAAAAGAACTAGAACATGATTTTATGGAACTTAGAAGCCTTGCTAGTAAAGACCCCAAAAATGAAACTATTCTATCTCATTTAAAAAATCTTGATTTAAAACTAAGTGAGCTTGAAGCTCTCATGACTAAAAAAACAGAGAAGAGAGGTTTTTTGTTTTTTTCTGATGTGATGAGTTCTGCTACAATTATTTTAAGAGAAGGTGTCGAAGCTTTCTTAATTGTAATAGCACTTCTTAGTCTTGTTCAGAATTTAGGTATGAGAAAAGCAAAAGTTTGGATTCATTCTGCTTGGGTTCTAGCTATTGTCTCAGGATTTATAACCTACTACTTCCTACACAAGGTTTTTGAAATATCAGGAGCTAATCGAGAATTATTAGAAGCTTTTTTTACTGGTATTGCTGTTCTCATGCTATTTTACACAGGTTTTTGGCTTTTATCTCAAAGTAACTCTATAAAATGGACTCAATTTGTCAAAGGAGGCTCCAAAGAAGAGCTTTCACAAGGAAATATTTTTGCTTTTTTTAGCCTTGCTTTCATAGCCGTTTACCGCGAAGCTGCTGAAACTGTTCTTTTCTATCAAGCTCTCCTCTCCACAACTAGTCACGTATCTTCTGTGGTTGTAGGATTTTTTGTTGGCGTTCTACTTTTACTCGCTCTTTGTTTAGGAATTCTTTACTACAATATTAAAATTCCGATGAAAAAGTTTTTCAAACTCACAAGCGGACTTATGTTTTTGCTCTCATTTGTTCTCATGGGAAAAGCAGTCTATGAACTAATAGAAGCTAACTATGTGACTCACACTCCGTGGAATTTTGTTCCTCATTTTGAAGCTCTTGGTCTTTATCCATTTAGAGAAACAACACTCGCTCAATGTCTTCTCCTTTTAACAACAGGAGTTCTTCTTTGGAGATTTCGTCGTAAGTCAGAAAGACCTACTTCTCTGAAGTCTTATTCCTAGGGAATTTGAATGTTTAGCTATATTCTTCTGCGTATTTTTGTTTTATTTTTCCGATTTTTGCCATTTTCCATTCTTTATTTTTTCTCTTATATTCTTTATTTTCTTTTTTTTTATTTGATCCGTTTTAGAAGAAAACAAGTTCAAAAAGACTTAAAACTGAGTTTTCCAGAAAAAAACAAAAAAGAATTACATGCTGTAGAAAAAGCTATTTACCTCAATATGGCATTTGTTTTTTGTGAAAGCTTAAAATCTCTTTCTATGACAGAAAAAGATTTTAAACGCCGTGTGAGCTTTAAGAATATAGAGTATTTGAAAGATTTAAAGAAGACAAACAAATCTTGTCTGATTTACTTAGCTCATTATGGAAACTGGGAGTGGCTTGTGAGTTTATCCATTAAGTTTCCAACAGAAGGCGTTAATGTTTACAAACGAATTCACAATAGACGAATAGATGATTTTTTTCTTTACAGGAGAACTTATTTTGGCGCTTCAATGATAGATATTAAAAAATTTCCTCGATATATAGCACATCTGATAAAAGAAAAAATGCTAAAAAATCACTCTTATTTTTTTGTCATGAACGCTGATCAAAAACCAAGACATCATCAAGAGTCTATCGAACTTAATTTTTTGAATAGAAGAACAAAATTTCTGCTAGGGCCTGAAAAAGTCGCTAGGTATTTAGATCTTGAGATGATTTATCTTAAAATAAAAAGAAAAAAACTTGGGTTTTACGAGGTGTCTTTTACTCCTTTTGGTAATCCGGGTGAAAAACCTCTAGGAGCTTTAACAGAGAGTCTTGTGAAACAACTTGAAACAGATATTTTAGAAGATCCAAGCCCTTGGTTTTGGCTTCATAATCGTTGGAAAAAATAACGTCTATTTTCTTAGAACTTAACTTCTTTTCTAAGCTTTACTATAGCATAGAGATTAATCACAAGAAGTATTCCACCCACAATAGACATAATAGAAAGAGCTGAACTCTGCTCAATAAAAGAAAAGGCTACAAAAGCAAAACTTGAAAAAACAAAATAAACTCGTTTACCAAAACGTGGAAAAATAAACTGAGCACTTTTAACCCCTGCTGAAAGAAAAGAAATAATAGTAGAATAACCAAGCAGAAAAATAAAAATAGGCATAAAGAAAATCATAGCCTCTGCTCCAAAGTATTCACCAAGAGCCATTTGCACCATTTGAGAAGCAATGATTGGCTGACTCCAAACACCAGTAATAATAACAAGAAGAGCTGTCGATGTGCACACCACAAAAGAATCTATAAAAATTCCAAAAATAGAGAGGAGAGCTTGTTCAGAGGGATCTTTCGCTGAAGCTTCGGCAGCAATAATAGAAGCATAACCAATACCAATATCACCTGAATAGCAGCCTCTTGTAATTCCTTGAGACATCGTAGTCATGAGAGTACCTGAAAAACCTCCTACAAGTACAGCTTGTGGGTTGAAAGCAGATTTCATAATGAGTATCAACATTGGAACTAACTTCTCAGCATTGCAAATTAAAATCCATCCACACATCCCGACATAGAGAACTAAAAAAAGAGGAATAACCAATGAAGAAATTTTTCCAACTCTTGCTGGCCCTCCTGTTATAGCGTAAAAAATAGCAAGCAAAAGAAGACCAATCACTAAGTACTCATTTAGATTCCAATTTTGAACAATACTTGTTTTAACAACATTGAACATGTAGATTTCTGTTGCATAGAAGCACAATAGAACACAGGAAAAAATAGGAACAAAAGAAGATTTAAAAATTCTTTGGAGGTAATACATAGGGCCACCATTAAAGCCTCCCTCGTTATTGGGAACTCTAAATTTTACGCCGAGATAAACTTCATAATACTTTATGACCATTCCAAAAAAAGCTGCTATCCAGAGCCAAAATAGAGCACCAGGCCCTCCTAATTGGATGGCAAGGCAAACAGCTACGAGATTTCCTACTCCAATACACCCCCCAATGGAGGTGAAAAAAGCTTGAAGAGGAGAGACCCCTCTTTCATACTCTTCTTTTGTAAAAAGTGAGTGAAAAAAGAACTTTAAAATTGCTGGAAATTTTCTAATTTGAGGGAAGAAGTTCTTTAAAGTAAGTACAGAACCTACTGTCAGAATAAGCGGAGTACCTATGTAGGACCAAATAATATCTTCCAAAAAATTTATCAAATAAAGGAAATAATCTAAAAATGTTAAGAGCTTAGACAAAATAAAGGGGGATTCCATATGTGCACAACCTTGTTTCTGTTAACTTGTGAGAAGGGTTGCCATTGTTAAAAACCAACGAACTATTGTCAAGTGCTTTATTTTTGAGGATTTATTCATTTTTTTCATTAGCATAGGGTCCTTGAGTATAAAAAACTCCTTTTGTATAAGACTCTTATAGAAATCGAATTGTTTTGATTTCCCAGCCGTGATATCTTACTTCTCTTAGAATTCAAAATAATCACCTTAAAAAAGAGGATATAAAATGAAAAACTTATTCACTTTATTTGCTTATTTCCTAATAAGTCTTGGAACCTTTCAAACCAGTAATGCTTGCTATAAAAACCTAACAGAAGATATACCAGCTCACTGTCAAAGAGCTTTTGATCAACATCCCTATAAAAAAAATCTAGCTGTCGGTATCCTAGAGAGTGGAGAACGCTTCAGTATTTTAATGTTAAGTAACAGATTTGCCCTTGCTCCTTTACATGTTGCCTCGTCGTTACAACCAGATATGCACAAAGGTTTTATCACAACAAGCCTT
>JACCDV011155568.1_pt1 | contig 15458 bp, 13 predicted proteins | sample 7446131 | NCBI WGS metagenome assembly JACCDV01 (sample SAMN15323448, study PRJNA562643) | freshwater metagenome | isolation source: river surface water | place: USA:Blue River Watershed | collected 2017-08-17 | reverse complement strand
GGGATCACGATGCCCGAGGCGGTTTTGGTTTCGCTTTCAACGCGCTTGACGATCACGCGATCGCCGAGAGGACGAAGTTTCATTGCATCTCCTGGATTTGAAACAAGGTTGACAAACAAAAGCACCATAAGTTGGTGCTTGTTAACTTTGAAGGGCGGCTTGTTAGCACTCAGCCCTTTCGAGTGCTAATCATAAGGCCTTTTGGGCAGGTTTCAAGGCCTGCCCCAAAAAGCCGACTCAATGGCGCTGGGACAGGGCCGGAGTCGGTGGGGCGCTCCAGGCCCCCAGGCCCAGCATCACGCCGGTGACCAGTTCGGCCGTGATGTCGCCCGGGTAGAGCAGGGCATGTTGTGCCACCGCCTGCAGTTGCTGCGGGCGCAGATCGGCACTGTTGTAGATGATGAAGCGGGCATTGGCGGCGCGTTGCAGGGGCCGCTGCAGCGCTGCCCAGTCCAGCCAGGCCACATGGGCGTCGATGAAAAAGGCGGCGCAGTCCTCGCGCAGTCCGGCCAGCTCCAAGGGGTGGCTGGCCAGTTGCAGATGGTCCATCTGACCCAGGGTCTGCCGGATCAGGGCCGGCATGCTGGCGTCATGCACGATGCACAGGCTGGCGTTGGCGGGCCGGCCGGCGCTGGCAGGCACGCCTTTGGCCTGGCAATACTGGCGCACCGAGTCGGCCAGGATGCGGCGGTGCCCGCCCTGGGTGGTGTAGGCCTGCAAGACGCCGGCGCTCACCATGCGCTGGACGGTGCCGACCGACAGGCCGAGCATCTGGGCGGTCTGGCTGGTGCTGAAATAGGTGTGGCTGGGGCGCATGGACGAAGACCTCGAAAGCGTGAATTTGACGGGTTGGGGTGTTTGCGGAGCGTCCCCCCCAGTGTTTGACAGCTCGGTGCGCTTGCCACTCCCGGGGAACGGGTAGGACGCTTACCGGGAATGGAGGAGGCCTGTGGCCCATGCGGAAACGGGCAAAATCACGCCCCATGCAATCTGGCTTCCGCTTCCTCAGCCATTGGCCCCTGGGGCTGCTGCATGCCCTGGGGCATGTGGCGGGCTGGCTGGCCTGGCTGCTCTCGCCAGTCTACCGGCGCCGATTCATGGACAACGCGCGACAGGCCGGCCTGGGGCTCGCGCAGGTGGCCCCCGCCATCGGCCATGCCGGCGCCATGTCGGCGGAACTGCCCCGCCTGTGGTTTGGCGCGCCGGTTCCGGTGCATTGGGTCGACGATCGCGCTGCTGTGCAGGCCTATGCCGATGGCCGCGGGGTGCTGTTTCTCACCCCCCATCTGGGTTGTTTTGAGATCACCGCACAGGCCCTGGCGAAACGTTTTGGCGCTGCGCATGGCGATCTGACGGTGCTCTACCGGCCTGCCCGCACGCCGGGGCTGGCGCAGGTGATGGAAAACGCCCGCAACCGTCCGGGGCTCGAAGCCGTGCCCACCACGCTGGCCGGGGTGCGCCAGATGATCAAGGCCCTGCGCGCAGGGCGCGCAGTGGGCCTGCTGCCCGACCAGGTGCCGCCCGAGGGCATGGGGCAGTGGGCCCCGTTTTTCGGCAAACCGGCCTACACCATGACGCTGGCGGCACGTCTGGCCGTCCAGACCGGCGCCTGCGTGGTGCTGATCTGGGGCGAACGCCTGCCCTGGGGTCGGGGTTACCGGTTGCACACCGCTTCCCTCGGGCATCCGCTGTCGCAGGAGCTTGCGGTGGCAGTGGTGCAGATCAACCAGGCGATGGAGCGGCTGGTGTTGCAGCGGCCTGGCCAGTACCTGTGGGGCTATGCCCGTTACAAGGGGCCGCGCAGCGGTCCTTGAGTCGATTGGCCTTGTGCAGGTCAGGATATGCCATGACCGTTTGGCGCGCTTTGCCCGGATCGCTACGATGCCCCGCAATGGCGTATTACGGATGCACCGATCTCCATGAATCTGGCACAGACCCCTGCCTGTACGGCCCCACGGGTTGAGGCACTCACCCCTTGTCCCTCCTGCGCGGGCAGGCTGGCGCTGCCCGTCTGCGATGTCGACGGCAAAACCGGCGAGCCCTTGAACACCTTGATGTGCGCGGACTGCGGCCTGGGTCGGATTGACCCCCTGCCCGACCGCCTGGCGCTGGAGGCCTGGTACCGCGATGCCTACCGTCAGGAGTACAAATCCAGCATCCAGCCCAAGATGCGGCATGTGTTGCGGGCCGGCCGCAATGCCCGCGAGCGCTGGTCATGGCTGACGTCGAACACCCGCCTGCCGCAGGGTTTCCGGCGCACCCTGGACGTGGGCGCATCCAGTGGTGAATTCGTCTACCTGATGCAACAGCAGGGTTTCGATGCCAGCGGCATCGAGCCGCATGCCGGATACGCCGCCTACGGGCGCGAGCAGTTGGGACTGAACATCCTGCACGGGGCCATGCTCGACCACGCAGACCAACTGCCGGCGGCCAGCCTGCACCTGATCACCATGTTCCACGTGCTCGAGCACATGGTCTCGCCGGTCGAGACGCTCGCATCGTTTCGGCGGCTGCTCGCGCCAGATGGCCTGCTGTTCATCGAAGTGCCTGGCTCCACCCGCCTGTGCGGCCGTTCGACCCTGTTCTTCAAGGCGCATGCGCTGCACTTCACGGGCCCGACATTGCGGGCGGTGGTCGAGCGTGCGGGCTTTGAGGTGCTGGCGCTGGAAGCGCCATGGGAAGGCAATGTCCATCTGCTGGCCAGGCCGTCGCAGCAGCAGGCTGATGCGCGCGCAGCCCATGCCCCCGCACCCGATGACAGCATGTGGCGCGCAGCCCAGAAGCGCACGCCACTGCGTTATGCATGGCGGCAGATCGTGACCGCTGCCCCATTGCGCAAGCTGGGGCGCAACCTGGAAGAGCGACAGAGCGCCAAGCGCTTTGCCACCGCCAGGGAGTGCCTGGCCGAAATCTATTCAGATTTACAATGACCACGGTCTGAACAGGCCCCGTGGGGGACCCGCCCGCCGGTGGCATGCAGCAACTGCACTGCGCCGTATGCCGGGCACGATGGCGCATTCCTCACTGGCATGCAGCCAGTCTGTCATTCAGTTTGCAAAGGACAAAGGTCAGGATTTGGCTCACCTTCTGATCGGATTCATGCGGCTTGTTGCCCCGTGGCCGCTGCCGCTGGTCCGTGGCCTGGGCTGGCTCCTCGGTGCCCTGCTGTACTGTCTGGCCATCCGCCGCCGCCATATTGTTGACGTCAACCTGCGCCTGTGTTTTCCCCATTGGACCCGGTTACAGCGCCGGCACATGGCATGGCGGCATTTCATCGCCTTCGGCCAGTCGGTGCTCGACCGCGCCTGGCTCTGGCATGCGCCCGAGGCTGTTCTCAGCCGCCGACTGCAATGGGCAGGCGATCAGCAGGGCCTGGCGGCCCCTGGACCGCTGATCATCTTCGCGCCCCATTTCGTGGGTCTGGACGCAGGTGGCCTGGCGGTGTCCATGGCCTTGCGGCCTGCGGCTGTGTCCTTCATCTTTGTCGCGCAGTCCAATCCGGTGGTGGAAGCCTGGGTGCGTGCAGGCCGCGAGCGCACGGGCAACACGCGCCCTTACTTCCGCCGTGAAGGCATGCGCAAGATCCTGGCCGGACTGCATCGCGGCGATGCACTGCACCTCTCGCCCGACATGGATTTCAACCGCGAGGAGTCGATCTTCGTGCCCTTCATGGGGGTGCAGGCGGCCACCGTGCCCTCGCTCTCGCGCTTGGCGCGGGTGGCCCAAGCCCGGGTGGTGCCGGTGGTCACGCGCATGACGCCGGCGGGTTACACCATCGAGGCGCATGCGCCGATCGAGGCCTTCCCGACCGATGACCTGATGGCCGACACCGCCCGCATGAACGAATTGCTGGCCGGCCTCATCCACACCATGCCCGAGCAATACCACTGGGTACACCGGCGCTTCAAGACCCGGCCCGAGGGCGAACCCGGGGTTTACTGAGTGTTCAGGAAGCCGGCGATTTCGGCGATCACGCGCTGCGGCTGTTCATGCACCACCCAGTGTGTCGCCTGGGGCAGGGGCACCAGCCGCAGCTGCGGCACATGGTCCTGCAGCCCCTCGCACAGGGCCGGCAGCAGGGCCACGTCCTCCTGCGCCCAGAGCACCAAGGTCGGCAGTTCCACCCGCACGGCTTCGGGCGGCAGCGTCACGGCAGCAGCGGCCCGATCACTGTCGCTGGACGGGCGCAGCGGCGAGGCCCGGTAGTAATTGAGTCCCCCATCCAGGCCCTGCGCCCAGACCGCACGGTAGCGGGCACGCTGCGCCTCGGTCAGCCAGCCGGCACCCAGCGGGGCGCCCGGCGTGCCCGGTGCGCTGGCCGCCCCCATGTTTTCAAAAAAACCGAAGAGCCTGGCAAAACCATTGCTGGCCAGCAGCGATGCTGCATCGGGCCGGATCAGGAAATTCATGTAGGCGCTGGCGGCCTGCTGGGCCGGGTTGTGCTGCAGTTCACGCAGGAAAGTGCCGGGGTGGGGTGAGTTGATGATCACCAGCTTGTCCAGGTGCCGTGGGTGCTGGTTGGCCAGATTCCACGCCACCGCACCGCCCCAGTCGTGCGCCACCAGCGCGGCCAGCGGGGCGTTGCCGGATTCGCGCTCGATCAGGGCCACGATGTCCTGCACCAGATGCTTGGGCCGGTAGGCCTGGACGTCGGTGGGGGCACTCGAGCGTTCATAACCCCGCAGATTGGGTGCCACGCAGCGGTAGCCGCCATGTTCGGGTCGGGCAAAGTGTTCGAGCAGCGCGTCCCAGACGAAAGCCGCTTCCGGAAAGCCGTGCAGGAACATCAGCACCGGCCGGCCGCGCTCGCCGCTGGCGCGGCAGCTCAGGGTGATGCCGTGCGGCAGGTCTTCTTGCCAGGTCTCGATCATGGCCACGCTCCAGGGTGGCTGGGGAGGGGTCAGGCCGCAGGCGGGTCGGCAGCGGGCGCCGCCTGTGCGAGGCCCTCCGGTACGGCAGGGTGGGTCCAGTCCCACAGCAGCTGGGCCACCTCTTCGAGGCCCTGCTTTTTCAGGGCCGAAAACAGTCTGACCTCGCCGCCACCGGCCTGCAGTCGCGCAATGGACAGGGCCTTGGCCTGTTCGGCGCGGGTCAGCTTGTCGGCCTTGGTCAGCACGATCAGGAACTTCAGCCCCTGCTCGACGCGCGGGCGGATGATCTCCAGCAGCGCGTCATCGAGTTCGGTCAGGCCATGTCGGGGGTCGCAGAGCATGACCACGCCCAGCAAGTTGGGGCGGCTGACCAGGTAGTTGGCCATCACCAGCTGCCAGCGGGCCTTGTCCAGCTTGGCGACCGCAGCGTAGCCGTAACCGGGCAGGTCGGCCAGCACCGCGTCGGTGATGCCCTGTTTGCCCAGCGAAAACAGGTTGATGTGCTGGGTGCGCCCCGGCTTCTTGGAGGCAAATGCCAGCTGTTTTTGCTGCGTCAGGGTGTTGATGCAAGTGGATTTGCCGGCGTTCGAGCGGCCCACGAAGGCAATTTCGGGCAGCGCATGGTCGGGCAGGTGGTGCAGCTGGGCCGCCGTGGTCAGAAAGCGTGCGGTGTGCATCCAGCCCAGCGGGGTGACAGGCACAGGGGCCACAGGCGTGGCGGGCGTGGGGGGGCTGGAGGTCATGAAGAGGGGGCTTGGGTGGACCGTCAGGAAACGGACATTGCCAGCATTGTAGAATCCTCAGGTTTTGCGCCAGTCCCCGGACCCATCCCAACGGATACAAGCCCATGAAGTCGATTGCCTCTACCCTGATCACCGCCGCGGCCGCTGCCCTTCTGGCAGGTACGGCCTTTGCCGCCGCGCCTGCTGCTTCTGCCAAGCCCGACCTGGCCAAGGGCGAGGCCATTTTCGGCTCAGTCTGTGCAGCCTGTCATGCGGCCGACGGCAACTCCAGCACCCCGGCCAACCCCAAGCTGGCCCAGCAGCACCCCGAATACCTGCTCAAGCAATTGCAGGAGTACAAATCCGGCAAGCGTGCCAACGCCATCATGAGCGGCATGGTCGCCGCCCTGAGCGATGACGACATGCGCAACATCGCCTTCTGGCTGGCCAGCAAGCAGGCCAAGCCTGGCTTCGCCAAGGACAAGGACACGGTGGCCCTGGGTGAGCGCATCTACCGCGGCGGCATCCCCGACCGCCAGGTGGCCGCCTGTGCCGGCTGCCATGCCCCCAATGGCGTGGGCATTCCTTCCCAGTACCCGCGCCTGTCGGGCCAGCATGCCGATTACACCGCCGCCCAGCTGGTCGCCTTCCGCGAAGGCGTCCGCAAGAACAATGCCCAGATGACCGGCGTGGCCGCCAAGATGAACGACCGCGAGATCAAGGCGGTGGCCGACTACATCGCCGGCCTGCGCTGATCGGGTGGACCGGGTTTGGCCCTTTGCATGCAGGGTTGATCACGCCAGACCGTCCGAATCTGTGAAAATCAGGGGGTTGCGCTGCGCAGCTCCCGCCTCCGGAAAAAGCGGGCAGATGCCCGCTTTTTTCTTGCCCGGTGTGCCTTAACCCCAGGACCCCATGACCGCTGCAGTTTCCCCTTCCGAGCCCCAACCGACGGCCAGCCGCTGGCGACCCTGGGTGGAGCTGCTGTCATCGATGCGCTTTGCCATTGCGCTGCTGACGGTCATCTGCATCGCCTCGGTGATTGGCACGGTGCTCAAGCAGCACGAACCCCTGCCCAACTACGTCAACCAGTTCGGCCCCTTCTGGTCCGAGGTCTTCGGTGCGCTCAACCTCTACAGCGTCTACAGCGCCTGGTGGTTCCTGCTGATCCTGGCTTTTCTGGTGACCAGCACCAGCCTGTGCATTGCCCGCAACACGCCCAAGATCCTGGCCGACCTCAAGGCCTACAAGGAAAACATCCGAGAGCAAAGCCTCAAGGCCTTTCACCACAAGGCCGAGGGCGAACTGGCCGATAGCCCTGAAGTGGCGGCGCGCCGCATCGGCCAGCTGCTGGCCACCGGGGGCTGGAAGGTCAAGCTGCAATCTCGCCAGAGCGCCCAGGGCAGCGGCTGGATGGTGGCGGCCAAGGCGGGCGCGGCCAACAAGCTGGGCTACATCGCAGCGCACTCGGCCATCGTGCTGGTTTGCCTGGGGGGGCTGCTCGACGGCGACCTGATCGTGCGTGCACAAATGTGGCTCGGTGGCAAGACCAGCTACAGCGGTGGCGGCCTGGTTGCCGATGTGCCCGTACAGCACCGCCTCTCCGAGCGCAACCCGACCTTTCGTGGCAACCTGCTGGTGGCCGAGAACACGGTCTCGAGCACCGCCATCCTCAACCAGTCCGACGGCATTTTGCTGCAGGAGCTGCCCTTTGCCATCGAGCTCAAGAAGTTCATCGTCGAGTACTACTCGACCGGCATGCCCAAGCTGTTTGCCAGCGAGATCGTGATCCACGACAAGGCCACGGGCGAGGCGCGTGAGGCCCGGGTGGAAGTCAACAAGCCGGCCAGCTTCAAGGGCATCGAGATTTACCAATCGAGCTTCGACGACGGCGGCTCCACGGTCAAGCTGCAGGCCGTGCCCATGGCGGCGTCCGGCAAGCCCTTCGAGGTCGAGGGCGTGATCGGCAGCAGCACCGAGCTGAGCAAAGGCAGCGAGCAGTTGCGGCTGGAGTTCACCGGCCTGCGGACCATCAACGTCGAGAATTTTGCCGACCGTCCGGACAGTGCCACCGATGTGCGCGCGGTGGATCTGCGCCAGAGCATCGAAAGCCGCCTGGGGGCCGGCCACAAGACCGTCACCAAAAAAGAGCTGCGCAATGTCGGCCCGAGCGTCAGCTACAAGCTGCGCGATGCAGCCGGCCAGGCGCGCGAATACAACAACTACATGCTGCCGGTGGACATGGGCGATGGCCAGCCGGTGTTCCTGCTGGGTGTGCGCGACAACCCCGGCGACCCTTTCCGTTACATGCGCCTGCCGGCCGACGAGAACGGTGATCTGGACGGCATTGTGCGGCTGCGCGAGGCCCTCGAGTCTGCACCGATGCGCCAGCAGGCCGTGCAGCGCTATGCCCGCCTGGCGGTCGACCCCAAGCGCCCGGAGCTGACCGGGCAACTGGCCGAATCGGCGGCCCGCGCCCTCGGCCTGTTTGCCGGCCTCGAGGAGGTCCAGGGCAAACCGGTGGCAGGCCTGCAGGCGATTGCCGATTTCATGGAGGCCAATGTGCCCGAGGCCGAGCGCAACCGTGCCGGCGAAATGCTGGTCCGCATCCTCAACGGCGTGCTGTTCGAGCTCGATGCGCTGGCCCGCGAAAAGGCCGGCGCCAAGCCGATGCCACAGGACAAGGTCCAGGGCTTCATGAGCCAGGCGGTGCTGGCCCTGAGCGACGCACCGCTCTATGCGGCCCCGGTGGCCTTCATCCTCAAGGACTTCACCCATGTGCAGGCCAGCGTCTTCCAGGTGGCCAGAGCCCCCGGCAAAACCGTGGTTTACCTGGGCTGTCTCCTGTTGATCCTGGGCATTTTTGCGATGCTCTACGTCCGTGAGCGCCGTCTGTGGGTCTGGCTGGCCCCCAGCGTGAACGGTGCTTCGGCCTCGATGGCCCTGTCTTCCAACCGCCGCGCCCTGGACACCGACCGCGAATTCGAACAGCTCAAGGCACGATTGCTCACCTCCGAGGAGTCCCGCGCATGAACACCACGACCCTGACCCTCAACCCCGGATTCTTTGCCCGCCGCAACTGGCTTGACTGGGGTTTTGCCCTGCTCTCACTGCTGGGCACATTGGGCTGTTTCGGGCTCTACCACCAGGCGATGGACGGCTACGAAAAAGCCATCCTGGTCGGGACCCTGCCTGCGGTGATCTGGCTGGGCTGGTTCTGGGCGCCGCTGCGCAACCTGATGCTGCTGGTGGCGGCCGTCGCGCTGCTGGCCATCCAGTCCTATGGCGGCGACCTGGCGCGGGCCGACCAGGTGTTCTGGCTCAAGTATTTCATCTCCAGCCAGTCGGCCATCCTCTGGATGAGCATGCTGTTCTTCATCAGTACCGCGTTTTACTGGGCCGGCATGTTCATCAAGGGCCAGGGCGACACGATGGAGCTGCTGGGCTCGCGCATGGCCTGCGCGGCTGTGACCATGGCGCTGGTGGGCACCATGGTGCGCTGGTACGAGAGTCACCAGATCGGCCCGGACATCGGCCACATCCCGGTCAGCAACCTCTACGAAGTGTTTGTGCTGTTTTGCTGGATGACCGCCCTGTTCTACCTGTACTACGAGGCCCAGTACAAGACCCGCGCGCTCGGTGCCTTCGTCATGCTGGTGGTCAGCGCGGCCGTGGGCTTTTTGCTGTGGTACACGCTGGTGCGCGAAGCCCATGAGATCCAGCCCTTGGTGCCGGCCCTCAAGAGCTGGTGGATGAAGCTGCATGTGCCAGCCAACTTTGTTGGTTATGGCACCTTTGCACTGGCGGCCATGGTGGCCTTTGCCTACCTCATCAAGCAGCAGGCCAGCGAGACCCGCTGGTACAAGCTGGCTCCGCTGTGGCTGTTGGGCATCGTGCTGTGTTTCGAGCCCCTGGTCTTTCGCAAAAGCCCGGAAGGCGGCATGAGCAACTACTGGGCCGTCTACTTTGGCGTCTCGGCCCTCATCGTGGGCGGTATCTTGCTGGCACGCCGGCGCATTGCCGAACGGCTGCCGGCCTTCGAAGTGCTCGATGACGTGATGTACAAGTCGATCGCGGTCGGCTTTGCCTTTTTCACCATCGCCACCGTGCTCGGGGCGCTGTGGGCGGCCGAGGCCTGGGGCGGTTACTGGAGCTGGGACCCCAAGGAAACCTGGGCCCTGATCGTCTGGCTCAACTACGCCGCCTGGCTGCACATGCGACTGATGAAGGGCCTGCGCGGCACCGTGGCCGCCTGGTGGGCGCTGGTCGGCCTGGGCGTGACCACCTTCGCCTTCCTGGGCGTGAACATGTTCCTCAGCGGCCTGCACAGTTACGGCACGCTCTGACGCCCAGTGTCCTGCAAGGGGCACTGAAAAGGACCACAATGCAAACGCCCTGTGTGCAGGAGGTCCTCCATGTTGATCCGTTCTTCCCCTTGTGAGCAGCCCGTGGCCAGCGAGGTCACGCCGCGTGCGCTGTTCGAATCGCGCCGCGTGATGCTGCAGCAACTGGCGGCCGGTGCCGCCGGCCTGTCTCTGGCAGGGTGGGCCGCGCGCGATGCCCGCGCCCAGATGAAGGGCCCGGGCGTGCTGCCGGCCTTGCCGGCTGTGGCCTCCACACTGGCCGGTGCCCAGACCCTGGACAAGCCCACCGCCTACAAGGACGCCAGCACCTACAACAACTTCTACGAGTTCGGCACCGACAAGTCCGACCCGGCCCGCAACGCCCACACGCTCAAGACCCGGCCCTGGACGGTCGAGATCGAAGGCCTGGTCAAAAAGCCCGGCCGTTACGGCCTCGAGGACCTCATGAAGTGGTCCGCCATGGAAGAGCGCATCTACCGCCTGCGCTGTGTCGAAGGCTGGTCCATGGTGATCCCCTGGGTGGGCTATTCGCTGGCCGAACTGATCCGCCGTGTCGAGCCCCAGCCCGGCGCCAAATTTGTCGAATTCGTCACCCTGGCCGATCGTGCCACCATGCCCGGCGTGCGCGGCGGCGTGCTCGACTGGCCCTATGTCGAGGGCCTGCGCATGGACGAGGCCATGCACCCGCTGAGCCTGCTGGCCTTTGGCATGTACGGTGAGGTGCTGCCCAACCAGAACGGCGCGCCGCTGCGCCTGGTGGTGCCCTGGAAATACGGCTTCAAGAGTGCCAAGAGCCTGGTCAAGATCCGTTTTGTCGAGAAGCAGCCGGTGTCCTCCTGGGAAAAGGCGGCACCGCAGGAGTACGGTTTCTATTCCAATGTGAATCCGGCGGTGGACCACCCGCGCTGGAGCCAGGCCACAGAACGCCGCATCGGCGAGGACGGGCTGCTGGCGAAAAAGCGCAAGACGCTGATGTTCAACGGCTACGAACCCCAGGTGGGCCAGCTCTACGCCGGCATGGACCTCAAGAAATACTTCTGAGCATGCGCCTGTGGCTGCGCACGCGCCAGGCCTGGTGGGCCGTGCTGGCCCTGGGCCTGCTGCCTCTGGCCTGGCTGGTCTGGCGCACTTTGAGCGACGCGCTGGGTGCCAATCCCGCCGAAGCCCTGCTCCGTGCCACCGGCGACTGGGGCCTGCGCGGCCTGTGCCTGACGCTGGCCATCACGCCCCTGCGGGTGCAGCTGGGCTGGCCCGAACTGGTCCGCTTTCGGCGCCTGCTGGGCCTGCTGACCTTTGGCTATGCCAGCCTGCACCTGGTCTGCTACGCCTGGTTCGACATGGGCCTGGACTGGCCCGACATCGTGCGCGACATCCCCAAACGCCCGTTCGTGCTGGTGGGCACGCTGGCCTTTGCCTTGCTGACCCTGATGGCCGCCACCTCCTGGAACGGGGCCATCCGCCGCCTGGGCGCGCGCCGGTGGCAGGTCCTGCACCGCAGCGTCTACGCCGTGGCCGTGCTCGCCGTGCTCCACTTCTGGTGGATGCGCGCCGGCAAGAACGATTTCAACGAGGTATGGGTGTACGCCTTCATCCTCGCAGCACTGCTGGGGTGGAGACTGACAAGAAGGTTAAATGCCCTGGGAGCTTGAAAGGGGGCGGGCCTCGACTGACGATTTTGGCGCGAAGCGGCTCATGAGGAGGGCGAGGCCCGCCCCCTCTCAAGCGGCACTTGCTTGACCCAGGAACTCAGCCGACCAGCTGTTCCAGCGCAAACGTGTCCAAAGCCGACTCGCGCTGGCGGATCAGGTGCGCCTGGGTGCCATCGACCAGCACCTCCGCCGCCCGGCCCCGCGTGTTGTAGTTGCTGGCCATGCTCATGCAATACGCCCCGGCCGACAGCACCGCCAGCACATCGCCCGCCTGCACCACCAGCTGGCGGTCGCGTCCGAGCCAGTCACCGCTTTCGCAGACCGGACCGACCACGTCGTAGCTGAGCGCCTGGCCGGCGCGCGGCGACAGCGGCACGATCTGGTGGAAAGCCTCGTACATCGCGGGACGCGGCAGGTCATTCATGGCCGCGTCGACGATGCAGAAATTCTTCTGCTCGCCCGGCTTGGTAAACACCACCTCGGTCAGGCACACGCCCGCATTGCCCACCAGCGAACGGCCAGGCTCGATCATCAGCTGGCGCTGGCCGTAGCCACGCGCATCGAGTTTGGCCAGCAGCTGGCGCCACAGCTCGTCGGCCGCAGGCGGTGTGTCGCCGTTGTAGTCGATGCCCAGACCGCCGCCGAAGTCGATGTGGTGGATCGGGATGCCCGCCGCCTCGATTTCGCCCACCAGGTCCAGCACCCGGTCCATCGCATCCAGGTAAGGCGTGACCTCGGTGATCTGTGACCCGATGTGGCAGTCGATGCCCACCACTTTGAGGCCCGGCAGGCTGGCTGCATGGCGGTAGGCCTGCAGCGCCTCTTCGTGGGCAATGCCGAACTTGTTGCCCTTGAGGCCGGTGGAGATGTAGGGGTGGGTCTTGGCATCCACATTGGGATTGACGCGCAGGCTCACCGGCGCCTGACGGCCCATGGCCATGGCCTCGGCACTGAGCACGTCAAGTTCGGCGGTGCTCTCCACATTGAAGCAGCCGATGCCCGCCTGCAGGGCCTGCTGCATTTCGGCGCGGGTTTTGCCCACGCCCGAAAAGATGGTCCGTGCCGGGTCGCCGCCCGCCGCCAGCACGCGGCTGAGTTCTCCGCCCGAGACGATGTCGAAACCGCAACCGGCCTTGGCAAAGACCTGCAGCACCGCCAGGCTCGAATTGGCCTTCATGGCGTAGCAGATCTGCGCCTGCCGGCCGGCAAAGCCGCGCTGGTAGGCGGCCAGTGCCGAGAGCATGGCGGCCTTGGAGTAGACAAACAGCGGGGTGCCATAGGTGCGGGCCAGGTCCGTCAGGCGCAGGCCCTCGACGCACAGTTGATCGCCCTGGTAGGCGATGAAGGGCTGACCGGGCAGGGAGGGGAGGGAAGTCATGTTCAGCGGGCAGGTTCGGAAGTGGCGGGGCGGGCCGCCGGTGCGGCAACAGGCTTGGGCCAGGGGTTGAGGGTTTGCGGCAGCGTGGCGCGGCCTTGCGAATCGGGCGTCTGGGGCAGCACCAGCGGGCCTTTCTGACCGCAGCCGGCGAGCATCGCCGCACAGCCGGCAAGGGCATGGCCGATGACTAGAATTCTTGCATTGCGCAACATCCGGCGATTGTAATGACCGACCTTGAATACATGGACCATGCCGAACGCCTACTGGCGCAGGTCGAAGCGTCCTGCGACCGCATCAACGACCAGACCGATGCCGACATCGACAACCAGCGCGTGGGTGGCATGGTCACCCTGACCTTCGCCAACCGCAGCCAGATCATCATCAACCTGCAAAAGCCCTTGCAGGAGGTCTGGCTGGCGGCGCGCTGTGGCGGCTTCCATTACAGGTTCGACGGCAGCCACTGGATGGACACCAAGGGCCAGGGCGAGTTCTGGGACAGCCTCTCGCGCTACGCCAGCGAACAATCGGGGCAGGCCCTGCGCTTCGGGGCCTGAGGCCCCTTCAGTTGCGAAAGAGGTCGAGGATGCGGCGCTTTTCATCGCCGGCGGGCAGCGGCGCCGGCCTCTCATCGCCCTTGTCACCCAGCCCCAGGGAGGTCACGCCGCCGCGGGCAAACTCTTCGTAGGCCCACTCATTGCCCACCTGCACCAGACCCTCGGGCACGGTGTACTCGGCCGCTGGCATCTGCCGCAGGGCGGTCTGCATGAAGCTGATCCAGACCGGCAGGCTCAGGCCACCGCCGGTCTCGCGGTCGCCCAGCTTGCGCGGCGTGTCGTAACCGATCCAGACAATGCCGGTGAGTTGCGGGTGGTAGCCGGCAAACCAGGCGTCCATGGCATCGTTGGTGGTGCCCGTCTTGCCATACAGGTCGGTCCGCTTGAGCGTGGTCTGGGCGCGTGCCGCCGTGCCCGAACGGGTGACTTCCTGCAGCAGGCTGTTCATCAGGTAGGCATTGCGCGCGGCAATCGCCCGCTGGCTTTCTTCCGGTTGTGCAGGCAGCGGGCTGTCCACCAGCACCTTGCCTTTGGGGTCGGTGATGCGGGTGATCAGGTGCGGTTGGACCAGGTAGCCGCCATTGGCGAAGACCGAATAGGCGGTGGCCATCTGCATCGGCGTGACCGAACCGGCACCCAGCGCCATCGTCAGGTAAGCCGGATGCTTGTCTTCGTCAAAGCCAAAGCGTGTGATCCATTCCTGGGCATTGCGTGGCCCGACGGCCTGCAGCACCCGGATGGACACCATGTTCTTGGATTTGGCCAGTCCGGTGCGCAGGCTCATCGGTCCTTCGAACTTGCCGTCATAGTTCTTGGGCTCCCAGGGTTGGCCGCCGGTCACACCACCGTCAAAGAACAGGGGTGAATCGTTGACCACGGTGGCCGGAGTGAAGCCCTTTTCGAGCGCCGCCGAATAAATGAAGGGCTTGAAGCTCGAGCCCGGCTGGCGCCAGGCCTGGGTCACATGGTTGAACTTGTTCTTGGCAAAGTCGAAGCCGCCCACCAGCGCGCGCACCGCGCCCGTCTGCGGCTGCAGGGCGACAAAAGCGCCTTCCACTTCGGGCCGCTGCGTGATTTCGTAGCCGCCTTTGGGCATCAGCACGATGCGCACCACCGCGCCACGACGCAGCCGGATCGCCGGGGCGGCCTTGTCCGAGAGGCCGGACTGCACCGGCTTGAGGCCTTCGCCGGTGACCTCGATGTTTTCGCCATTGCCGCGCGTGACCACCACCTTGCGCGGGCTGGCCTCCAGCACCACGGCGCTGAGCAGGTCGCCGTTGTCGGGGTGGTCGTCCAGCGCATCGTCAATGGCCTCTTCGAGCTTTTTCGGATCGTTGGGCAGTTCGATGAATTTTTCCGGGCCACGGTAGATCTGGCGCCGCTCGTAGTCCATGATGCCCTGGCGCAGCGCGGTGTAGGCGGCCCGCTGCTCCTCGGCCAGCAGGGTGGTGTAGACATCGAGGCCGCGGGTGTAGGTCTCCGCGCCGTACTGGGCGTACACCATCTGCCGCACGGTCTCGGCCACGTACTCCGCGTGCAGGATCTTCTTGTCGGCCGCGCTGCGCAGCTGCATCGGCTCGGCCTTGGCGGCCTTGGCCTGTGCGGCGGTGATGAAGCCGTTTTCTTCCATGCGCTCGATGATGTAGAGCTGGCGGGAACGGGCGCGCTTGGGATTGGCAAAGGGGTTGTAGGCAGAGGGCGCCTTCGGCAGACCGGCCAGCATGGCCGCCTGCGCAATGCTCAGGTCCTTGAGCGATTTGCCGTAATAGGTTTCGGCGGCCGAAGCGAAGCCATAGGCCCGGTTGCCCAGGAAGATCTGGTTCATGTAGATCTCCAGGATCTGGTCCTTGGAGAGCATGTGTTCAAGCTTGTAGGTCAGCAGGATCTCGTAGATCTTGCGGGTGTAGGTCTTCTCCGACG
>JACCDV010986304.1_pt1 | contig 15458 bp, 14 predicted proteins | sample 7446131 | NCBI WGS metagenome assembly JACCDV01 (sample SAMN15323448, study PRJNA562643) | freshwater metagenome | isolation source: river surface water | place: USA:Blue River Watershed | collected 2017-08-17 | reverse complement strand
GGATGGCGGAAAGCACTCCACAGGAGTTGCCTTCAAACATGTATTCGCTCTTGGTGTAACCGATCTTGTTGATCACCTCGCGGGCGATTTTTTGTACGTCTAGGTACACCTCAGATTTCACCTCACCAGCAAGGACCACCTGACCCGTAGTGACAAGTGTTTCGCAGGCTACTTTGGAGCTGGGATCAAAAGCCAAAAAGTTATCAATCAGTGCGTCGGAAATTTGGTCCGCAATTTTATCTGGGTGGCCCTCAGATACAGATTCTGAGGTAAATAGGTAAGGCATACCGTTTTTTATTTTTCGTGAATGGTGGCACAAAATTACAGGAACTGCCCGAAATAAAAAACTGCGTTAGGGGGACTTCTTCAAACAGCCTAAAAGGAAAAGAGAGGAATTTTATTGTGCAGGGGCTGTGGTCGAAAAGTTCAAAAAACGTCTCGAAAGGACGAGAAGCCTGCCTAATGCAGGCGGGCAGCAAAGAAAACTAGAAAAGTAAACCCTTTGCGTCTTCGCTCCTTTGCGAGAACTATAATTTTTATAAAAATCAATAGTTAAAGAAAAACCTTCGAGGTTTTTGAAACCCCGAAGGTGATCAAAGACCTTAGGGGTTTTGGAAACCCCAAAAGTCATCAAATCAGCTCCACACTGCGCTTCACGAAAGCAGTCAGGTCTTTGCCAGTAAGCAGGCCTTGGGAAAGAAGCGCCAAATCAAAGGCTTGCTTGGCAAGCTTCACTTGACTCTCCTCATTTTCTGCTTTCAAGATCTTGTCGACCAAAGGGTGGTTGCCATTGATGGCTACCTTGTAGCTATCTGGTAGGCTTCCGTAGAAACTCATCGGTCCACCTCCGGTTTGCGCCATGTCCTTCATGCGTCGCATCCACTCTTCCATGGTGATGGTCACAGGCATTTCCTCTGGACTTAGCCCTTCGATATCCACGGAATAGGTCTTGTTGGCAATGGCTTTTTCAAAAAGCTCCTTCACCGACTTGCTCTGATCTTCAGTCAGCAAGTTGGCATAGGTGGAATCCTTTTGAATCAACTTTTCTACCACGTCCGAATCCACACGCTTGAGTTGTGTTTTTTCCAGCTTAGACTCAATGTGCTGAATGAAATGGTTGTCGATCGGAGAATCCAGCACCAACACATCGTACTCCTTCTTGAGTGCAGAATCAATGAAACTATCCTGCTTCTTTAGGTCTGTGGAGTACAAGTACACCAGCTGCTCGCTTTTGTCGGTTTGGGTAGGCAACACCTTCTCACGGTATTCGTCAAGCGTGTAGTATTCTTCCTTGGTGTTTTTGAGCAAGGTAAATTCCTTCCCCTTCTCGTAAAACTTTTCCTCGGAAATCATACCGTACTTCACAAACAGGCCGATATCATTCCACTTTTCCTCGTATACTTTGCGGTCTTTCTTGAATAGTTCAGAAAGCTTATCCGCTACTTTCTTCGTGATGTAGTTGTTGATCTTCTTCACGTTGCCATCGGCCTGCAAGAAGCTTCTGGACACGTTGAGTGGAATATCTGGGGAGTCAATCACCCCATGAAGCAACATCAAAAATTCAGGCACAATGTCCTTCACCTCATCGGTGATAAATACCTGACGGCTGAAAAGCTTGATCTTGTTGCGCTGCAACTCAAAGTCATTTTTGACTTTCGGGAAATACAGCACCCCGGTCAAATTGAACGGATAATCCACATTCAAGTGGATCCAGAACAAGGGATCCTCACTCATTGGATACAAGCTCTTGTAGAAAGCTAGGTAGTCCTCGTCCTGAAGATCACTTGGAGATTTGGTCCAAATCGGCACCGTGGTGTTGAGGATGTTGTCCACCTCCACTGACTTCCACTTCTTCTCTCCCTTATCGTCAACACCATCTTCTACAGATTCGGATTTGGTGCCAAACTTGATGGGAATGGGTAGAAACTTGCAGTACTTGTCCAAGATTCCCTGTAACTTCCACTTATCTAGAAACTCAAGAGAATCCTCGTTGATATGAAGGATGATGTCTGTACCACGGTTCTTCTTCTTTCCTTTTTTGATTTCAAACTCGGTACTTCCGTCACAGGTCCAAATCGCAGGCTCAGAACCTTCCTGGTAGGATAGGGTATGGATCTCCACGTTCTTGGCCACCATAAAAGCGGAATAGAAACCCAAACCAAACTTGCCAATGATTTCGTTGGCATCTTTGGCGTCTTTGAATTTCTCCACAAACTCGGTAGCTCCAGAGAATGCAATCTGGTTGATGTATTTTTTGATTTCCTCCGCAGTCATGCCGAGGCCTTTATCGGAGATAGTAATGGTCTTCTTTTTTTCATCAAAAGAAACCTCTACGGTGAGGTCACCTAATTCTCCTGCATACTGACCTAATGTCGCAAGTCGCTTGATTTTTTGAGTCGCATCTACTGCATTGGAGACCAATTCCCGAAGGAATATTTCATGATCAGAATAGAGGAATTTCTTAATAATCGGGAAAATGTTCTCGGTATGTATCGAGATCGTGCCTTTTTCCTGCATGGGCTTACATCGGTTTAGTTAATAGTAAAATGGTTCTACCCTAGGTTAGCAAGGCCTATTCCAAGTCTAAAAAAATGACAAGATGTCAGCAAAAAAATAAAAAAGCATCGCCCAAAATCCCAATCAGGAACGGGAGGAGTAGGTAAAGTCCAATGGATTTGGAAAATCAAAAGTGAAGCCCGTCGCCTTAATTTTTTCAGAACCAATCCACCTACCTTCTTTTTCATCGGCAGCCTCCTGATAGCTCGCTGGGGGAAGAATTCCTAACGTGCTTGAATTTTTTGCATAAACCTCCCTTCGCAAAGGATGCTCTGGCGCTACCCCATTGAAGATTTGATTCCAGAGCCCCTGATTGATCACCCAAGCAACCATCCGGGCAGCATCTACTTGATGAATAAAGTTGACCCGGGTATGTCCAGCCACTTGCTCCTTTCCAGAAAAATAAGTTCCAGGAATCCGATCTGCACCCATCAATCCTCCCATGCGCAACACGGTCAATTGATAGTTTGCCGGAGCTTCCATCAAGACCTCCGCTCGGTACAAGATCGCATTGCCCGCAGTACTTTCGGAAATCTCCTCCTCCTCGGTATAAGGCACTGCCTTATTTTCATTGGGGTAGATGCCGGTGCTGGAAATAAAGACGACCTTCTTTACCGCTGAGTTTACGGACAAATCGCGCAAGGAAGCGAGTTGCTGCAGGTACGCTTCCCCATCTCCCTGTCTACTTCGAGGAGGTAGCGTCACCACCAGGATTTCCGAATCAAAAAGTCGTTGATAATCTGTCCCTTTCGGATCGGGAACTAGAGCAAAGTGAACGGCATCCAAGCCTCTTTTTCGAAGAATTTCTACTTTTTCTGGACGGGTAGATGACCCTAGCACCTGGTGGCCCTGCCTTTGCAAAAACAAACCAGTAGCCTGACCGAGCCATCCCAAACCGATAATTGAAACTTTCTTCATGACTAAAATAAGTGGTGAGGAACTTTTTGAATGCCTACAACGAATCCCCAATTCCCTATATCGGAATCAAAGAAAAAACCTCCTTTTTGGAGGTTTGTTTATTCCTTTTTAGGAAGTGTACCCAAAAGGTAATCCCAAAGGGGTGAACTCACCCCAAAAGCAGCATCTGGATCTTTGTAATGGTGGATGGCATGGTTGACCCACAAGACCTTAAGAAAATTTTTCGGTGGATTGAAGACATGAACCACGTAATGAACTCCCAGGTAACCAGCGTATCCAACTAGAAATCCCGGCAAGAAATAGCGTGCAAAGTCCCCCATCAACAGGGTAAACAACAAGTACAGGATCGCGGCATAGGCCGCACTCACGAAGGGAGGCATGGCCAAGCGGTCCTTATCCTTGGGGTAATCGTGGTGTACCCCATGGACGTTGTACTGCAACTTGTCCTTGAGCGGCGTGTCGGGCTCCATGTGGAAAAAATGCTTGTGCATCATGTACTCCACAAAAGTAAAGGCAAGTATTCCCAACACGAAAAAGGCCAATCCGAAACCTAAAGGTATCGAGGTTGCTGTCACCCCGTAGTAGAGCGATACAGAAGAGATGGCCAAAAAAAGGGTAATGGGAATGGAAATATGCGTTCTTGAAATGCGTTCAAGAACTGGATTAGAAAATAGGGTAGCCGAACCAAAATTGTCAGGTCGATCTAATCTCCCAATCTTTTTCATGATAAATAGTGGTTTAGGTAGTCTTCAAAAAAACGGATACTAGGTGTATAAACTATCCTACAAAAATAAGGGTTTCGAATTTTTTAATTTTTTTTCTTAAAGCTGACTTAAATCACCTTTTTTCACCTGCCGCTTGCGCAATTGTTTTTCGGTAATAGTCCTCGTACTTCGGAAGGATTTGGTCGATATCAAACTCCTTTGCCCTTGCCAATGCTCGCTCCTTGAATCCAGGTAAATTGGTTTCATCGAGAATAAACAAGGCTTTTTTAGTCATGTCCTCCACATCGCCTACTTCACAGGCAAAGCCTGTCACTCCATCTAGGTTTAGCTCTGGTATTCCACCCGCATTGGATGACAAAACCGGTACTTCACAGGCCATGGCCTCCAAGGCAGCAAGTCCAAAGCTCTCCTTTTCCGAAGGCATCAAAAATAGATCTGCCACAGACAATACTTCCTCCACAGCCTCAAGCTTGCCTAAAAACCGGATGTCCTCACAGGTACCTAGGGTACGGCAAAGTCGCTCCATGCGATCCCGCTCCGGTCCATCGCCTACCAACAGCAGTTTGGCAGGAATCTCCTTTCGTACATTGAAAAACACATGAATCACATCTTCCACCCGTTTTACCTTACGGAAATTGGAGGTGTGGACCAAAAGCATTTCCCCATTGGGGCAAATAGCCAACTTAAAGTGCTCCTTTCGCTGCTTCTTAAAACGCTCCAAATCGATGAAATTTGGGATTACCTCGATGTCTCGTTTGACATCAAAGTAGTCGTAGGTCTCTTTTTTCAAATCTTCAGAAACCGCCGTCACCCCATCCGATTGGTTGATGGAAAAAGTAACTACCGGCTCGTAACTCGGATCCTTTCCTACCAAGGTGATGTCCGTACCATGCAGCGTCGTCACTACTGGAATCTCAATACCTTCTGTTTTTAAAATTTGCTTGGCCATGTATGCAGACGATGCATGCGGAATGGCATAATGTACATGCAGCAAGTCCAATTTTTCATATTTGACCACACTCACCATCTTGCTAGCAAGGGCAAGCTCGTAGGGAGCAAACTCAAACAAGGGATAACTCTTGATGTCTACCTCATGGTAGAATAGGTTTTCACTAAAAAAATCGAGCCGCATCGGCTGCTTGTAGGTAATGAAATGAACCTCATGACCCACTTTCGCGAGACCTTTGCCTAATTCGGTGGCAACAACTCCACTACCTCCAAAGGTAGGGTAACATACAATTCCTATTTTCATCTAGTGGGCAAAGGCTATGGCAACGTGCTGATAACACGCTTCAACTATAGTTTTGTTCAAAATAAAAGATTTTTATGCTTCCTTTTTTCATCCGAAAAGAACCCAAGAAGAAAACATCTAGCGCACAACTCCACAAAAATCTGAGTAATTTACCAAAGAAATCACAGACGTTTATGAAACATACAATTCTTTTACTCGGAATCGTTCTTCTTAGTTGGGCCTGTACTCCTTCTCCGAATACAGAATCCGCGCAAGAAAAAATCGATCCCAGCACCTACTGGGGCGAAAACCCTTGGCCTGAAATTCGTAAAAAACGGATCAACCAGCTCCTGCCTGAAGCCCTAAAAAATGCAAAAGTTGCCAGTTGGCTCGTGATCTGTAGAGAAAACTACAACGATCCCATCGCAACGCATGTGGGTGGTGAAAACGCAAGCGGCACTGCAGCATTCCTTTTTTATACGGATGAAACGGGATTTCACTCCCTGGCATTTTCCCCAGAAGGGGAAGCAAAGGCCTTGGAAGACCTAGCCATCCATGAAAAAGTGGAGCGCGTCCCTCGAGGAGAATCTGCAGTAGCGAGAGCAGTGGCCTTTATTAAAGAAAAAGGCTTCCCGACTGTAGCGATTAATACCTCTGCAAGCAACGAGATGGCCGATGGCCTAACCCATAGCCAGCATCAAGAATTGGCTTCCTTAATGGGAAGCGATGTGAACAAACTCGTTTCCTCCGAGGAATTGGTATACGAATGGCTTTCCATCAAACTCCCTGAAGAGGTAGAAATTCTCAAAAAGGCCGCACAATTGGCTTCGGATTTTCAAGAAGAGGCCTATGCCACCATCATCCCTGGCAAAACTACCGACGCTGAGGTAGCCAAATTTTTGAAAGCCAAAATGGCAGAATATGGAGTTACCGATGCTTGGCACCCTGACCAAAACCCGAATGTCAACTCAGGTCCTGACCGCGGACATTCCCATGCCACCGACAAGGTAATTCAGCCAGGAGATGTCATTCAAACCGACTTTGGAGTGAAACTATACGGCATCTGGGTCAGTGACATTCAGCGCTTTGCCTATGTCCTGAAAGAAGGGGAAACCAGCGCTCCCAAAGAAATCCAGCAGTATTGGGAAAATGGAAAAGCAGGCAGCCGCATTGCGCTAGCAGCCATGAAGCCTGGGGTAAAGGGAGAAGATGTAGACCGTGCACAACGCGACCTGATGGACGCCAATGGGTCACTTTATGTGCCTTGGAGTACAGGTCACCCCGTAGGCTATGTAGCACACGATGTGGGACCAAATCTAGGCGGTGCACGCATACCCACACCACGCCCAGCAGCCCAGAAACTCTTGAAGAAGGGGATGGTCTTTGCCTTTGATGGGTTCCACTGCTGGAAGCAGGCCGATGGCACAGAGAAAACCATCTCTGTTGAAGAAATGGCTGTGGTCAACGAAAGCGGTGCCACTTACCTGATCGCTCCCCAAGAAGACCTGATTTTGATTGGAAAAAAATAAGTTTCCTTTATTCAATAAAGGTAAAAGCCAGGGAAACTTGGCTTTTGTTTTTTTAACAAATTCAAATCCAATCCAAACCCTAAAAGCACTACTTGAAAAGCCACAAATTTTAACTTTTTCAATCATTCAATTTTGCAATTGGTTACCTTTGACCAACCAAAATCTTCACTCTCCATGAACGAGCGCTACCTGCAGCGCGGAGTTTCCGCATCCAAAGAAGACGTACACCAAGCCATCTCTAAGTTGGACAAGGGACTTTTCCCCAAGGCCTTCTGCAAAATAGTAGAAGACACCCTGGGAAACGACCCCGAGTACTGTAACATCATGCATGCGGATGGAGCAGGTACCAAGTCCTCACTCGCCTACCTCTACTGGAAAGAAACGGGAGACCTGAGCGTCTGGAAAGGAATCGCGCAGGATGCGATCATCATGAATACGGATGACCTCCTTTGCGTGGGTGCCACCACCAACATTCTCGTATCCTCCACCATCGGAAGAAATAAAAATTTGATTCCTGGTGAGGTGATTTCTGCCGTCATCGAAGGAACCGAAGAAGTACTTCAATTGCTCCGCGACCATGGGGTCAATGCGGTCCTCACCGGCGGGGAAACTGCCGATGTGGGAGACTTGGTTCGCACGATCATCGTAGACAGCACTGTGACCTGCCGCATGCGCAGAGAAGACATCATCTCCAACGACCGCATCCAAGCAGGGGATGTAATTGTCGGCCTTTCCTCCTTTGGTCAAGCCAATTACGAGAGCGAATACAATGGAGGCATGGGCAGCAATGGACTGACTTCTGCACGCCACGATGTGTTTCACAAGATTTTAAAATCACGCTATCCAGAAAGCTTTGATCCTGCTGTTCCGGACCAACTCGTGTATGCGGGAAAATACCAACTCACTGACCCTGCTCCCGGTACTTCGGTGAACATGGGCAAATTGGTGCTTTCTCCTACCCGAACCTACGCACCGATCCTAGCAGATGTATTGAAGTACATGCGCCCACAAATTCATGGACTCGTCCATTGTTCGGGTGGAGCCCAAACGAAGGTTCTTCACTTTGTGGACAATGTGCACATCATCAAGGACAACTTGTTTGAAACCCCACCCTTGTTCCGTATCATCCAAGAAGAAAGCGGAACCGACTGGAAAGAAATGTACAAAGTCTTCAACATGGGCCATCGCATGGAGGTCTACCTCGATGAGCGGCATGCGGAAGAGGTCATCGATATCGCCGAGTCCTACGGGGTGGAAGCTCAACTTATCGGACGAGTGGAGCCCCACAAAGGCAAAAAAGTAACCATTCAAGGTCCTTACGGCACCTTTGAATACTAAATAAGAGGATTCTCCTCAACCGGACTTTTCTCCCAATAACCATGCTTCGGATGCTACGCGTATTTGCTTGGGTAGTGGCAGGACTCCTGCTCCTGGGCGTAGCCACGCTTACGACAGTAGACAGAAGTCCCCTGGAGGAGGAAGATTTCTACAAAAGCACCTTTGCCCAACTGGATAGCAGCACCTGGAGTAGTAGCAGCAGCGCACACTGGCTAGGAGGATGGGCTACCGTGAATGTGACCCCTGCCCAACCCGCAGAACTAGTGGGCTACTCCCCCCGAGGCCCTTATACTTTTGTCCAAGATTCCAGCCATGTCAAAGCCTTGACGCTGAGCAATGGAAAATCTAGCATTGCCTGGCTCAATTACGAATTACTGATTGTCCATCCTCAACTTGCAGACCAGGTACGCGCTGGGGTACAAAAAGCAGGGATATCCGTAGATCAACTCATTTTCACCGCTACCCACACCCATTCCGGCATGGGAGGATACATGCCAGGGTTGGTAGGATCACTTGCCTTTGGGGGCTACGATGAGCAGGTGGTCGAGCAACTGGTGACTGGATCCGTGCGTGCACTGGAAACGGCACTTGCCAGCCAAGACACGGTCACCCTTGCTTACAAAAAAACAAGCGTCCCAGATCTTGTCTCCAATCGCTTCGTCAAAGGAGGCGCCATTGACCCATTCGTGCGCCAGGTATTTTTTCAACGAAAGGATGGACAGAAAGCCACCTTCCTGACCTACTCGGCACATGCCACCGCCTTGAGTTCCAAGTTTATGGGGCTCTCTGGAGATTACCCAGCCTTTCTCACCCAGCACTTGGAGGAGAAGGAAGTGGATTTTGCACTATTTGCAGCAGGCACCGTAGGGAGCCATCGCCCCCTCACCCAAGGCAATACCCCCGAAGAGGTCAATGCCTACGCACTTGCCCTTGATGCTAAGATCAGCGCGGATACCAGTACAGTTTCCTTGCAGGGAGAGTCCTTACTTCGGACTTCAAAGGTGGCTATCCAATTGGGAGAACCCCAACTTCGCGTGACCACCAACTTGCGCATTCGCCCCTGGCTCTTTCGATCTCTACTCGGGGATGTCCCTGCCTACCTAGACATCACCCAAGTGGGAAATATCCTGTTCATTTCGAGTAGCGGGGAACTATCCGGTGTCTTTTACGAAGCATGGGATGCTCTGGCTAAGGAGAAAGGATTGGAGTTGGTAGTCACGGTTTTCAATGGAAGTTACATTGGCTACATCACGCCTGACGAGTTGTACGATGCACAATTTCACGAGGTGCGGGAGATGAACTGGTTTGGACCTGGAAATGGGCAGTATTTTGATCGCCTCATCCAGGAAGTCATCCGCAAAGCAGAAAAGTAAACCGACAAACCCATGTCCCAACGAAGCGGGCTTTCCAGCATTCTTAACCTCCGCTGCCCTAAATGCAGAACGGGACATCTTTTTCAGTCTGGTACAATTTTAAGACCCGGAAGTCTATTTACCATGCATCCAGCTTGTCCCCATTGTAAGCAGTCCTTCGAACCCGAACCCGGGTTTTATTTTGGAGCCATGTTTGTCAGCTATGGGATCAATACAGCACTCTTTATTGGTTCTTGGGTGGCACTTACACTCATCTACCCGAACTATACCTTGTCTTTGCTTCTGGGTATCCTTACAGCAGTAGTGATCCTGAGTTTGCCTCTCAGTTTCCGATGGAGTCGATCGATTTGGTTGGCTTTATTTGTGCGCTTTGACCCAAAGGCCGGAAATACCCTAAACTCCTAAATCCAAAGGAGCAACCAAGGAATCCAAAATGCAAGTTCCATCCGTTGCCTTTTTTGTGCGGAAGAAAGCTGAGTTTGAAAAAAAGTCAGGTAATGCACCAATAACATCAAAAGGAGCAAACACGAAAAAGGACGGTAAAAAGAGGGGAGCAAAATAAACACAGCTAGGGTTGCAAAGATGCCAAAAAAGGAAAGGCTACGAATCCATTGGATGAGTTGAAGCGAAGGATAGACCTGAGCAATGGAAAAAAACCCATGCTGTCGATCTTCTTCTCGATCCAAAAAGGAGAGCATCCAAAGATTGAGCAAAGCCAGCACAAAAAATAAGGCCGCAAAAATCAGCACTGACCAGGTCAAGTCTGCTGCTTCTGCGCGAAGCAGGGGGAGCCAAATCGTACCCACCACATAGAATAAGGCGATGGATACCTCCTTCAAGAGGACTGGACCAAATTTTTGAATCGCCCAGCGGCATCCAAACATAGCCAAGGTCAAAATCAAAGTCAGTTGGAATTCCTTGCCCCATCCCATCCAGAAAAATGCCCCCACAAGTCCTGAAAGGACCGCGATAAGAATTCCTAGTCCAAGTATAACCTGGTATTTCCGATGAAACGCCCTTCGTGGAGAGGAGGTATTCGTGATTTTTCGAGCATCTAACAGATGGTCCAGGTTGTAAATCGTCCAAACAGCAAGACCCAACAAGACAAAGGCAGGCCAGTCCAAGGATACATGCAGCAGTTCCTGGAAAAAATAGAGACTAGCCATTGCCCCAAACACCACGTCTAAGGATAGCCAAGAAAAAAGAAGAAGAAATCGTGCAATGGGCCCCATCGTCTAAATTTAAAACCAAGGAGGGAGAGTGCCCAAGGAATGTTAGATTTTTAGGGAAGTTTTTCTACATTTAATCAGCCCGACAAGGGAACAAACCTAACCCCTCAAGAACCCAACCCCATGAAAACCTTCCTTTCCTTCCTCGCATTGCTATTCCTCCCCCTACTTGCCTTCGCACAAGAACCCATCAAAGTAGCCTTTGTAGGCAATAGCATCACCCAAGGGCCCGGAAGGGAAAATCCTGAATCCTTTCCCTTGCAGGTAGGAAAAATCCTCGGCGATGCCTACCAGGTCAAAAATTTTGGCGTGGGAGGACGTACGCTTTTGAAGAAAGGAGACTTCCCTTACTGGAATGAACCCCAATTCCAACAAGTAAAAGAGTTTCGTCCGGACGTGGTACTCATCAAGTTGGGTACCAACGACTCCAAACCTCAAAACTGGGCCCATAAAGCCGAATTTGTACAAGATTACCTAGATCTCATTGCCGAATTTCGGAACCACATGCCCAAAGATGGGAAAGTATACGTGATGCTTCCAGTACCCGTAACCCGCGTGAATTTTGGGATCACCCCAGACGTGATGAACAATGAGCAGCGTCTCATGCTATTCGAAATCATCCAAAAATCAGGCGCTGAAGTGATTGACCTCTACACTCCCTTGATGGATCGGCCTGAATTATTGCCAGATGGCGTGCATCCCAATGCTGAAGGGCTGACCATCATGGCTCGAGTAATCAGTAGAAGAATACGGATGTAATTTTTACCCCCTAAAACAAAAAACCACAGCCCGGATCAAGCTGTGGTTTTTTTATGGTTTGTAGAAATTACTTTCCAGCCAGTGCATTCGCACCTGCTACAATTTCGAGGATTTCGTTGGTGATGGCTGCCTGACGGGTACGGTTGTACATCAATTTCAGCTCCTTCAGAAGCTCACCCGCATTTTCGGTTGCCTTATCCATCGCAGTCATTCGTGCACCATGCTCAGAGGCATTCGATTCCAAGACTGCTTTGTAAAACTGTATCTTCAAAGAAGTGGGCACCAGTTCTTCGATGATGTAGGTTCGAGAAGGCTCCAAGAGATAGTCTGTCTCCGCTGGACCAGCTGCTTCGGTTTCTTGTGGTGCCATTGGCAAAAACTGCTCTACACGCACCACTTGGGTAGCCACATTTTTAAACTCATTGAATACCAAGACTACCTGGTCGTAATCACCTGCCAAAAAGCCTTTCATGGCATGGTTAGCCGCTTCCTTCACTACATCGAAAGACAATTGCTGGAAGACACCAAAATAGGTGTCAACCAAGGTGTAATTCGACTTCTTGTAGAATTCGTAGGCTTTTTTACCAAGAGGAAGTATGGTAATTTCAGCGCCTTCAAATTGCTCTTTGATGGCTAAATTAGTTGCCTTTAGAATGTTGGTATTGAATGCACCGCAGAGGCCCTTGTCTGAAGTCACAGGAATCAACAACACCTTTTTCACTTCACGCTTGGCCGCAAATACGATGTCTGAGTCCCCTTCAGAGGCAGCAGATACATTGTTTAGGATTGCAGTCAACTTTTGTGAATAAGGACGCATTTGAACGATCTTTTCTTGCGCTCTTCGCAACTTGGCAGCGGAAACCATTTTCATGGCTTTCGTGATCTGCTGGGTCGACATGACCGAGTTTATTCGTTGCTTTACTTCCTTTAAGTTAGCCATCAGAGATTGCTTTGTGCGTATAACAAGCCCTGCCAGCAAGCCGGCAGGGAATAAATAGAATTTACTTCGCGTACTTAGGTGCTAATTCAGCGGCTGCAGTTACAAGAATCTTTCCTGCACCATCGATATCACCTTTCAGAATCAATTGAATTGCTTCTGGGTAAGAGGCATCCAAGAGTAGGTAAAACTCTTTTTCAAATGCTCTTGCCTTTTCTACAGGAACAGTATCCATCAAACCTTTCGTAGAGGCATAAATAATTGCTACTTGATGCGCTACAGATACCGGAGCATATTGTGCCTGCTTCAAGATTTCCTGATTACGACGACCACGCTCGATCGTACGTTTGGTGGAAGCATCTAGGTCAGATCCAAACTTGGCGAAAGCTTCCAATTCACGGAATTGAGCTTGGTCCAACTTCAGGGTACCTGCTACCTTCTTCATGGATTTAATCTGTGCGTTACCACCCACTCGAGATACGGAGATACCTACGTTGATCGCAGGACGGATACCGGAGTTAAATAGGTTGGTTTCCAAGAAAATCTGACCATCTGTAATCGAAATCACGTTGGTTGGAATGTAAGCAGACACGTCACTGGCCTGAGTTTCGATGATTGGCAATGCAGTCAACGAACCACCACCTTTTACCAAAGGACGGATAGAATCCGGAAGGTCATTCATCTGTTGCGCGATCGCATCAGACTGGTTGATTTTTGCAGCTCTTTCCAAAAGTCTAGAGTGCAAGTAGAATACGTCACCTGGATACGCTTCACGTCCTGGAGGTCTTCTCAAAAGTAGGGATACTTCACGGTAGGCTACCGCTTGCTTGGAAAGGTCATCGTATACTACAAGGGCAGGACGACCGGTATCTCTGAAGAATTCACCGATAGCCGCACCAGTAAATGGCGCAAAGAATTGCATTGGAGCTGGATCAGAAGCCGGAGCTGCTACGATTACGGTGTATGGCAATGCACCCCCTTTTTCAAGAGCGGCAACAACACCTGCCACGGTAGAGGCTTTTTGTCCAATCGCTACATAGATACAGAATACAGGTTCACCTTTGTCGTAGAATTCACGCTGGTTAAGGATGGCGTCAATTACGACCGCTGTTTTACCTGTTTGACGATCACCAATTACCAATTCACGCTGACCACGTCCAATTGGAATCATCGCATCAATTGACTTGATACCCGTTTGAAGCGGCTCAGTTACTGGCTGACGGTAGATTACCCCTGGTGCTTTACGCTCCAAAGGCATTTCGTATAAGTTGCCAGTGATCGGTCCTTTTCCATCGATAGGATTACCCAAAGTGTCTACTACACGACCAAGCATGCCTTCACCCGCTTGGATGGATGCAATCTTCTTGGTACGCTTTACCGTATCACCTTCTTTGATTTCCTTAGAATCACCAAAAAGTACGGCGCCGACATTGTCTTCTTCGAGGTTAAGTACCATGGCTTTGAGGCCATTGTCAAACTCCAACAATTCACCGGCCTGAGCCTTTGAAAGTCCATAGATACGGGCTACACCATCCCCTACTTGGAGGACTGTTCCCACTTCTTCTAGTTCGGCTTCAGTTCTGGCTCCAGAGAGTTGTTCTCTCAAAATTGCCGAAACTTCATCAGGTCTTACTTCTGCCATGATAGGATACGATTGAGTATTTTCGTTAAAACTGTTTTTCGTAATGGTTTTGAGCAAACTGCACGCGTAATGCATTTAGTTTGCTGCTAATGGATTCATCGAGCTGTCGGTCATTGACGTTGAGCACAAAGCCTCCGATAAGTTCAGGATTGATTTTTTCCTCCAACTGCACTTCTTTCATTCCACTGATTTGCTTTACCAGTGCAATTAGCTGAGTACGTTGAGAAGCGGTCAAAGTGGAAGAACTCACTACCTCAGCCACTTGAATAGATTGGTGCAGGTTGTACTGCGCAATAAACTCCCGTGCTACATCCAATAGGATGCTTTCTCTATTCTTTCTAGAAACAATCTCAAAGAATGAGAGGGTAAGTGGGCTTGCTGCTTTGGCAAACAAGGCCTTCAAAACCTTTAACTTTTTGTCTGAGCCCAACACCGGATTGGCAAGCGCATTTCCAAGCTCACGGGTACCTTTACCCATAGCCGCTAGATTTTTGAAATCTTCAAATACCCCTTCCAACTGTCCTTTCTCAATGGAAAGGTCCAAGATGGACTTGGCGTATCTGGAGGCAACGCGATGGTTTGACATGCCGGATTAGTTAAGCTTAAGGTCTTTGATAAATTGATCGACTAACTCTACTTGAGCCTTGTCGTCTGACAATTTCTTTCTGAGCAACTTCTCGGTAACTTCCAAAGTCAACAAGGCTACTTGATTTTTAACTTCGGTCAAGGCTGCTTTCTTCTCCGTCTCAATCACTGCTTTTGCAGTTTCAATCAATTGGGCGCCCTGCTTAGTCGCTTCAGTTTTGGCATCCTCAATCATTTTAACAGAAGCCTCTTGTGCTTTCTTCAAAATGACATCGCGCTCCAATCTGGCCTCCTGAAGCAATTTCTCATTTTCTGCTTTCAAGTTAGCCATCTCGCTTCTAGCCGCTTCAGCTGCCTTCAAGGCACCATCAATGCTTGCTTCACGCTCTGCAAGGGTAGCCAACATCGGCTTCCAAGCAAACTTGACCAACAAAAACAAAAGGGCTAAGAAGCCAAGTAGTTGCCAGAAAATCAGGCCGGCACTAGGTATGATTAGATCCATGGTAGGAAGGATTAATTTCGTGTTTGTTCAAAAGAAAGGGATTGGCCTAGCGCCAATCCCGATTCAGTTGTTCTTAGAAGGCAACGCCACCTGCGTTCAATGCAATAAGTAGACAAATTACTACTGCAAACAGG
>JACCDV010905121.1_pt1 | contig 15462 bp, 14 predicted proteins | sample 7446131 | NCBI WGS metagenome assembly JACCDV01 (sample SAMN15323448, study PRJNA562643) | freshwater metagenome | isolation source: river surface water | place: USA:Blue River Watershed | collected 2017-08-17 | reverse complement strand
TCAAACACCAACTCTTCGATCTTCGCCGTTGAAATCGGATCAAGTGCCGAAGTCGGTTCATCTAGAAGCAATACATCCGGCTTCACAGCCACGCCTCGCGCAATGCATAAGCGTTGCTGCTGACCACCCGACAACGAGAGTCCGCTCTGATTAAGCTTATCGTTTACTTCGCTCCATAACGCCGCCTGTTCCAGGGCCCACTGCACGCGGTTATCCATATCAGCGCGTGACAGGTTTTCATACAGGCGCACACCAAAGGCGATGTTTTCGTAAATCGACATAGGGAAAGGTGTTGGCTTCTGAAACACCATGCCAACACGGGCGCGCAGCAGATTAAGGTCGTAACCTTTTTCAAGCGTATTGCGACCATGAAAAATGATCTCACCCTCAGCCCGCTGGCCTGGGTAGAGATCGTACATCCGGTTAAAGGTGCGCAGCAGGGTTGATTTAACACAACCCGAAGGGCCAATAAATGCTGTTACTTTTTTCTCGGCAATATCCATCGACACCGACTTCAAGCCTTTGAAATCGCCGTAATAGAAATCCAGATTACGAACTTTTAGCGCAGCGTTGACGCCTTGATCGGAGAGAAATTCGGACATGATGACCTCGTTAAATACTTAAGACTTCGAACGACTCTGGAACACCACACGGGCCAGAACGTTGAGCAGCAACACCAGAATGGCAATCAGGGCCGAAGCCCCCCAGGCAAGGTTCTGCCAGTTTTCGTAAGGGCTCATCGCGAAGTTGAAGATCGTGACAGGCAGATTAGCCATCGGCTCATTCATGTTCCAGGTAAAGAACTGATTGTTAAGTGCCGTAAACAGGAGCGGTGCAGTTTCACCGGCAATACGCGCCACTGCCAGCAGAACCCCGGTAATGACACCACCCTGCACCGCGCGCAAGCAGACATCCAGACTAACGCGCCAACGTGGCATTCCCAGTGCAAACGCCGCTTCGCGCAAGCTACCTGGCACCAGCTTGAGCATATTCTCAGTCGTACGCACGACCACAGGTACCGCAATCAACGACAACGCTACAGAACCTGTCCAGCCGGAAAAGTGTTTGGTCGTTGTTACAAACAATGCATAGACAAACAACCCGATCACGATCGACGGCGCTGACAACATGATGTCCGTAACAAATCGTGTAACCGAAGCAACCTTCGAACGATCACCAAATTCGGCCAAATAAATGCCCGCCAGAATACCAATCGGGGTGGATACCAGCGTTGTAAGCCCCACGATCAGCAAACTGCCCACAATGGCGTTGGCCATACCGCCGCCTTCAGAGCCGGGTGCAGGGGTTGATTCTGTAAAGAACGCCCAGTTCATTGCGGGCAACCCCTTAATGAACAATGTGGCTAGAATCCATACGAGACCAGCAACACCAATGGCTACTGCAATACCCGATAGCGTTGTGCTTAGGCCGTTAACGAATTTACGGCGTTGATAACGCGCATCCATTATCGACCTCCCGCTTTACGCTCACCTTGTTTGATGAGCCATTCAGACGCTGAAAGCACAACAAAGGTAATAATGAAAAGAATCAGCCCCAGGCCAAACAAGGCGGGAATGTGCATGCTGGCGTCAGCCTCGGCAAACTCATTAGCAAGCGTTGAGGCAATCGAATTACCCGGCGCAAAAAGATTCAGCGCAAAACGGTTGGCGTTACCAATCACAAAGGTCACCGCCATGGTCTCGCCCAAAGCACGGCCGAGCCCAAGCATGATGCCCCCGATGACACCCACGCGGGTGTAAGGCAACACGATATTGCGAATGACTTCCCAGCGCGTACAACCAATGCCATAGGCAGACTCTTTAAGCACACCAGGAACGGTCTCGAACACATCACGCATGACCGACGCAATAAACGGAATGATCATGAGCGCCAGCACCAGGCCTGCTGTAAACACACCCAACCCCAGCGGGGGGCCAGCAAAGAAAGGCGCGCCTAACCAGCTAATCATCCAGGGCTGAACATATTCCTGCACCATCGGCGCAAAAATAAACAACCCCCAGAACCCATAAATAATCGAAGGCACGCCGGCAAGCAGCTCAATCGCTGTGCCTAGTGGGCGACGCATCCAGACCGGGCAAGACTCCGTTAAAAACATCGCAATACCAAAACTAATCGGAACACCGATCAATAGTGCAATAAGCGACGTGGCGAGCGTGCCCCAAATGGCAATGCCAGCACCAAACTCACCGGTCGAAGGGCTCCAGGTCGTGCTGTAAAAGAAACCCAGACCAAACTCATTAATCGCAGGCCAGGCCTGCATCATCAACGACACGAGAATACCGAACAACACGAGCAAGACTAAAGCTGCAAAACTGAACGTAATGCCGGCAAAAATACGGTCTTGTCGTAAAAACACAGCAGACTTTTCAGCCTGCCGTTTCATCGCGGCCTCTACGGCTGCTTCGGTATCAATCATGTTTTGAGACATTAATATCCCGCCTGAGACAGCATAACCGGCTAAGCGCCGGTTATGCCTGTTAGAGCAATCCTCGGTTACTTGGCCGTATAAACTGGTTTGCCATCCGGGCCTTTTATTTCAGCCCAGCTTTTAACGATAGCTTTAACAGCGTTATCCGGCAACGGTACATAATCCAGGGCAACTGCCATCTTCTGTCCCTTGGTCAGTGCCCAGTTGAAATACTTCAGCACTTCAGCACTTTGCTCTGGCTTCTCAGCTTTCTTGTAAACCAGAATGAACGATGCTGAGGTAATTGGCCAGGAATTAGCACCTGGCTGATTATTCAGATTCACTGCAAAGTTAGGCGTACCGGCCCAGTTGGCTTTCGATGCAGCGGCTGCAAAGCTTGCTTCATTGGGCTGAACTGCTTTGCCATCACGATTAATCAGCGAGACGTGCGACATCTTGTTTTGCTTGGCATAGGCGTATTCCACATAACCTACGGCGCCATCAATCTTGGTCACGTTTGCCGCAACCCCGGCATTACCCTTACCACCGACACCAGCTGGCCAGTTCACTGTCTTGCCAGCGCCCACTACACCTTTGAAGGGTGGCGACACTTGCGCCAGGAAGTCTGTAAAGACGGCCGTCGTGCCCGATGAGTCCGAGCGGTAAACAATCGTAATAGCCGTATCCGGCAGCGTCACGCCCGGATTGACCGATGCAATAGCCGGGTCATTCCATTTCGTAATCTTGGCGCGGAAAATATCCGACAGCGTCGCGTTATTCAGCTTCAACTGCCCCGGGGCAATACCCTTGATGTTAACAACAGGTACTACCCCACCAATAATGGCTGGAAACTGTGCCAGACCGCTTTTATCGAGCTCGGCAGCAGGAACAGGGTCATCGCTTGCACCGAAATCAACCGTTTTAGCCTGGATTTGTTTAACGCCACCGCCTGAACCAATCGCCTGGTAGTTAATCGTCGTTCCGGTTTCTGCTTTGTAGGTTTCGGCCCACTTGGCATACATTGGCGCAGGGAAAGTAGCGCCAGCACCCGTTAGCTGGGCAGCATTCGCGCCCGCAACCAGACCCGCCGAAGCCAGCAGGCTCACCAACAGTTTATTCAGAGAAACTTTCATCGCTTAGACTCCAGTAGTTGATCCCATAGCGCACAGGCACGAGATTAAAATTTCAACAGGCTGAAGTTTAGGGGTGGAACATTACCGAATTATGACAATCTGTCACTTCAGCAAAAAATCATGCAATTTGTCCGCATCGCCCGCGGCAATAATGCGCCCGGCCTTGCTGGCCTTTTGGTGCATGTACATGAGGTCGTAATATTCGCGCAGCAGCAGCTCAATCCACAACCGGTGACCCTCAACTGCGCCTGATAAGCGCTGTATCGACAACGCATCAGCCATCATCGCCGACGCCCGCTTGTAGCGCTCTCCGCCCAGGCGCTTTTGAATATTCGCCAGGCTTTGCTGAAGATGCGCTTCAAACTGGCTAAATCCCTCATCCGCGCCATAGAAGGCCTGATGATCGGCCAGTTGATGCACCACATAGTCGTTCAGGATGCGTACCACCCTGTTTTCGAAGGTGTCTTCCAACCAAACCAGCGGTGCTTGATTCATTTCCCGGTATAAACGCTCTGGCAAGGCGCATTTGCCCACAAAATGGCCTTCATCTTCAACCACAAAGCCTAGCAGCCCCGCTGCCTCAAGCTGGAGGAAGCGAATGGCGATCTGGTGCTCGAAATCAATCTGCGCCGGTTGTCCGTTCACACGCTTGCCAAACCCGGATCCCCGATGGTTGGCACATCCCTCCAGATCCAGCGCATGGGGCAACTTTGCGAGCAATTCGGTTTTTCCTGCGCCCGTCATACCGCCCACAACCCACATTTTGCGTTCATTGACCGCTGTCTCAGTGATGGCCATTAAAAACTGCCGCATGGCCTTGTAACCACCCTCAATTCGGCGATACTCAACCCCTGCGGTTTCTGCCAGCCAGCGTTGCACGATCTGCGAACGCAAGCCACCCCGGAAACAAAAGAGATAGCCTTCCGGGTTGGCACGTGCAAAGGCTGCCCAGGCATCGATGCGCGGAGTACGAACCTCACCCGCCACCAACTGATGCCCTAGCGCAATCGCAGCCTCCTGCCCCTTCTCTTTGTAACAGGTGCCTACCTGAGCCCGCTCATCATCGGTCATCAGCGGTAAATTCGTCGCTCCGGGAAAACTCCCGCGACTAAACTCAATAGGTGCACGGGTGTCCATCAGCGGCGCGCCGCTGAGCAATATTTCCCGATAGTCGTTAACAGTCTGCAGCATTAGCGAACAACAACCGCCTGCGCCTGCTGCGCTACCAGTTGACCTATGGGCTGCAAGTTAAATCCAGCCTGTTTTGCGACTTCAAGAAACTCAGCTTCACCATCTGGCGCTACCGCCACCAGCAACCCACCACTCGTTTGCGGATCGCACAACAGGTGCTTCTGATCATCTCTCAGCTCAGAAATTCGTGCACCATAACTCTCAAAATTGCGCAATGTACCGCCGGGTATGCATCCGGCTTCTAGGTATTGCGATACGCCCGGCAAGACCGGTACAGCCGACGCATCCAGCTCTGCGGTGAGGCCACTGCCGTCGGCCATTTCTACGAGGTGACCTAACAACCCAAAGCCCGTGACATCTGTCATCGCCAGCACCTGTGGCAACTGGCCAAAATCGGCACCCACTTTATTCAACTGGGTCATACAGTCGCGAGCAATGTTAACGTGTGCCGGCTCTAACACGCCGCGCTTTTCTGCTGTCGTCAGAATCCCCACGCCCAGTGGTTTAGTCAGATATAAACGGCACCCTACCTGAGCCGTATCATTGCGCTTCATGTGCCGCTTCTCGACCAATCCGGTAACGGCTAAACCAAAAATTGGTTCGGGTGCATCAATCGAATGCCCCCCAGCAAGAGGAATCCCCGCTGCTTCACACACGGAGCGGCCGCCACGTACAACTTCTCGTGCGACTTCCGGCGGCAGCACATTGACCGGCCACCCCAGAATCGCAATGGCCATCAATGGCGTACCGCCCATGGCATAGATATCGCTAATCGCATTGGTTGCGGCAATCCGCCCGAAATCAAACGGATCATCCACAATCGGCATAAAGAAATCGGTGGTTGACACCACACCACGCGCTTCGTCGATCGCATACACCGCAGCATCGTCCCGCGAGGCATTGCCTACCCACAACTTCGGGTCAAGATTCTGCAAACCACTCCCGGCAACAATGATATCCAGCACCTTGGGAGAAATCTTGCAGCCACAGCCCGCGCCGTGGCTGTACTGCGTTAAACGAATCGGGTCACCCATGAATCAGTTGCCACCCATCTGGCAGTTTTTACCCAGGTCGCCGCACAGGCGCATCACGGCATTCACAATACGGGTAGTTTGTGGGTTCTCTCCAGCCGGTGCCGTGCCCACAATCATCAGCTGAGATAGATTCTTATTGAGAGCGGTGACATTCAACGTGGCTGACTGACCACCCTCTTTCAGGTTAATCGTCATTGTTGCCGGATCGTTACTCACCACGGTGACCTCTTTGTTGCGATTGGTTGCATTCGTGGCCACCTGGTACACACGGCTCGCCGGTGCATCAAGCACCACCGTGGCTACTTGCGTTACCTGCTGCGGCGCTGTCTGACCCGCGGACGCATCCTGTTGCTGCGTTACCTGCTGCACCCGGCCAACCACATGGCGCGCTACCAACACCCACTGCGCCTCGGCTGATAACGGCAATAGCCCACCCAGAACAAGAACAGCCGCGCCAACAGCACGGCAAACCGAAGAAGTGTTGCCCAGTTTTGTTGTCATCACGAATCTCCTCAATAAATCATTTTTAGCGATCAGCTGCTGCTTTAATTTGGTCTAGTGTTACATAGCCACGCTTCTGTGTATCGATCTTATCGAAATTGGCCGCAACCTTTGGCATACCCTGCTGCGCCTCTTCCAGCGTCAACTTGCCATCCTGGTTCTTATCAGCCGCCGCAAACCTGGCATCGATCTGACGATCTCTAAAAGATTCCTGTCCGTTTGCGGCAGAAACGCCAACCAATAGCAATGCCATAAAAGCTGGGTGGATTAGATTTCTGGCTCTCATTGCGAACCTTTCAATGGCTGATAGTTTTTAAGGTCAAGCAACTGTAGGGATTCTTTCAACAACTGAGGTTTTACTGGATCCGTGCCGACATATGGGGATCGGTGGCTGGCTAGGACTGCCGACGTAATCAAAATACCCACTACAGTAATACCAAGTGCAATCTTCATCGCACGCGGTTTGCGTACGTGACACAGCCCCACAGAAAAAAGTGTCAGAAAACCAAACAGTATTAATCCTCGCCACTTGCCATATTGCACGGGATCAAAAGCATAAGACAACCGGGTCAATCTAGACGTTCTTATCGTGTCGATGGCTTGCTGCAGCCTTGTCTCGAACGGCCGAGCCTGTGGCTTATTGACCATAGCGCCCAGAACGACTGAAGTAAGCTCAACCAGCGGACCCGATCCAGCCTCTTTTTGTTCATTATCCATAACCTTCATTGCCGGCCATTCTTTATCAACAACAACCGTCACATAGTGCTCCACCGATTTCTTGATCGCATCTGCATCTACAGGATCTATGTAGGTTGCCGTGATTAAAAGGCTCCTTACTGCACTCGCTTCCGACACGACTGCCATGGAAGCATCCTTGTATCGGCCCCATATGTCAGATGCAATCATGGCTGCAAATAACGCAAAAATAATTGCCGCATAAGAAAAGAATGGTGGCACCACTTCTTCCGTGGAAAACCACGAAGCCAACGGCGAATGAACAAGCGCCCAGTAAGTCAGCACCGCAAAGGTCACTGTTAACACTATCGCTGATGGAATGTATCCAAGCACAGGAACAATCTCTTGTAAGCCGAAGTTCATAAAAGGCGACCCCCCACGCTTAAACAGGATTAATAGTTGCCAATGGACTGACGTTAGATGAGACGGCTAAAAATGTAAAGAAATCGAACTGAATCAGCCCTCACAGCTAGAAACGAAAACGGCCCCCATCGCTGGAGGCCGTGAATTCGTGGTGGTGATGGGCGGAATCGAACCGCCGACCTATGGGTTATGAATCCATCGCTCTAACCGTCTGAGCTACATCACCGCACAAGGGGCATAAGTTTAATCGCCCCCCTATGCTTCGTCAAGCCAAAACCCCGTCTGACCAAGGCCAAGTGTATAATTTGCCTTGATTTTTACCGCTTTTCACGACACTTCTGGCATGACACAACCCGCATCCGACCTGATTTCGCCCAAGACCACCGATAGCACTGCGCCTAACGGCCCCAAAAAGGTGTTCATCAAAACCTTTGGTTGCCAGATGAACGAGTACGACTCGGACAAGATGGTGGACGTGCTCTCCGATAGCGAGGGTATGGTTAAAACGGATCGGCCGGAAGATGCCGATGTGATTTTGTTTAACACCTGCTCCGTCCGGGAGAAAGCACAGGAAAAGGTATTCCACGATCTGGGGCGCGTACGCCACCTGAAAGAAAAGAATCCGAACCTGGTGATTGGTGTGGGTGGCTGCGTGGCCTCACAAGAGGGGGGCGAAATCGTGAAACGCGCACCCTTTGTAGACGTTGTATTTGGCCCGCAAACCCTGCATCGGTTACCAACCCTGATTGCCGAGCGCCGTAATACCGGCAAGGCTGCCGTAGATATCTCTTTCCCGGAGATCGAGAAGTTTGACGCGATGCCTCCTGCGCGCACGGAAGGTGCCAGTGCTTTTGTCTCCATTATGGAAAGCTGCTCCAAGTACTGCAGCTTCTGCATCGTGCCTTATACCCGGGGCGAAGAAGTCTCGCGCCCGTTTGCCGATATTCTGGTGGAGATTGCCGAGCTGACTGCGCAGGGTGTCAAGGAAGTGACGCTGCTTGGCCAGAACGTGAATGCCTATCGGGGGGAGATGGATGATGCCGGCACGATTGCCGATCTGGCGGACCTGATTGAAACCATTGCCGAGATGCCTCAGATAGAGCGCATCCGCTACACCACCTCGCACCCGCGCGAGATGACGCCGAAGCTGATTGAGATGTACGAGCGCGTGCCAAAACTCGTGTCGCACCTACATTTGCCGGTACAGGCTGGTTCAGACCGAGTACTGGTGGCCATGAAACGCGGTTATACGGGTCTGGAATACAAGTCGGTGATTCGCAAACTGCGGGCAGCGCGCCCCGATTTGTCGCTTTCGTCTGACTTTATCGTGGGCTTTCCCGGTGAAACGGCCGAAGACTTTGAAAAGACCATGGCACTGATTGAGGAAGTAGGCTTTGATTACTCTTTCAGTTTTCTCTATAGCAGCCGCCCGGGCACCCCGGCCGCTGAGCTGTCAGATGACACCCCGGCAGAGGTAAAGTCGGAACGATTGACCCGACTTCAAGCAAAGATCGAAGAACAAGCCCAAGCAATTAGCCAATCGATGGTCGGTTCAGTACAGCGCGTGTTGGTCGAAAGCCTGTCGCGCAAAGATGCCAGTGAGTTGGCCGGTCGCACAGACAACAATCGGATTGTTAATTTTGTGGGCAACCCGCGCTTGATTAATCAGTTTGTGGACGTACGTATTACCGAGTCGCTGGCACATACGCTACGCGGCGAGATTGTTCTAAAGGATTAAGCTTGAGCACACGTACGTTAGAGTTTTCATTGGAGCCGGTGGATAACCACCTGTTGGCCAGCCTGTGCGGCCCGCTTGATGAAAACCTGCATCAGATCGAACAAGCGTGTGATGTCAGCATCGCCCGCCGCAGCGCACATTTCCGTATTCAGGGCACAGGCACCAGCCGCGAACGTGCCGCCCGGGCCGTGCGCTTCTTCTATGATCTGGCCAGCCAGAGTAAAGAGGCGCTTAGTGTGGATGATATCCAGCTGGGCCTCATTGAACTGCGCCAGAACCCAGCCCATCAGCCGGCCGCCAAGATTGCGCGGGAAGATGCCGATCTGGGCGTAGGCGATGCACCCGTTCTGATGACCAAGCGTGCCGATCTGCATGGCCGCACACCACGCCAGGTCGAATACCTGAAGAATATTCAGAGCCATGACATTACCTTCGGCATTGGACCAGCAGGCACCGGCAAAACCTTTCTAGCCGTGGCCTGTGCGGTTGACGCGTTCGAGCGGGAGCATGTGCAGCGCATTATTCTGACCCGCCCCGCCGTGGAGGCCGGCGAGCGTCTGGGCTTTCTGCCCGGCGATCTATCGCAAAAGGTAGACCCTTACCTGCGCCCGCTTTACGACGCCCTGTATGACCTGATGGGGTTTGAAAAAGTTACCAAGCTCTTCGAAAAAGGCATGCTCGAAGTAGCCCCACTGGCTTTTATGCGCGGCCGTACACTGAACAACGCTTTTATCATTCTGGACGAAGCCCAGAACACCTCACCGGAACAGATGAAGATGTTCCTCACCCGAATTGGCATTGGCGCCAAAGCGGTCATTACCGGCGACCCGACTCAGGTTGATTTGCCGCGCGGTCAAAAGAGCGGCCTGGCTGAAGCCACAACGATTCTACGTGATGTGCGCGGCATTGGCGTGACCCACTTCTTAAAAGAAGACGTGGTACGCCACCCGCTGGTTGCACGGATTGTGGCAGCCTATGAAGCGTATCAGCCGCAAAACAGTTAAGCTAGCGCTATGAACGATTCTGCGAACCTGTGCAAACCGGCCCGTCGACTGGATCTGACGGTGCAACTGGTGTGCTCTGACGATTTGCGCAAGCAAATCCCGGATCGCAAGCTGCTACGCAAATGGGCTAAGGCGGTTTATGGTGATGCCGCCACCGTGACCATGCGTTTTGTCGATGCCGAAGAGAGCCAGCATTTGAATGGCACGTATCGCGGCAAAGACAAACCAACCAATGTGCTGTCTTTCCCCTATGAAGATGAACCGCTCATGGGCGATATCGTTTTTTGCCCAACGGTCATTTATGCCGAAGCAAAAGCACAGAACAAAACTATTCCTGCCCATATGGCACACCTGGTGGTTCATGGCATGTTGCATCTGATGGGATACGACCATCTCAATGATCGCGACGCCAAAGAAATGGAATCGCTGGAAACAGAAATTTTGGCTGATCTGGGCTTTGCCGACCCGTACGCATAAGCACTAATGGACCCCTCGCCTTCGCCCGCCCGGGCAACTCCGGGCAACAGCCTGACCCAACTCATCGACCGATTTTCCACAATGCTCCTGCGAGAGCCGGATGATCGCAGCGAGCTGCTGAAACTTCTGCATGGTGCCCATGAACGCAATCTGGTCGACGCCGAGGCGCTGACGATTATCGAAGGCGCGCTCACGGTTTCCGAAATGACCGTGCGCGACATCATGGTGCCACGCCAGCAGATGCACACCCTGTCTGCGACACAGCCTCTGGCACAAACCATACGCAAGGTCATCGATTCGGGGCACTCGCGCCTACCCGTGATTGGTGAAGAAGACGATGATGTTCGAGGCATCATCCTGGCTAAAGATTTACTTCGATCGATCGGCAACAGCAATTTCCGCCTGGAAGACTGGCTGCGCCCGGCGATGTTTATTCCTGAATCCAAACCTTTAAATGTCCTGCTACGCGAATTCCGCATCAGTCATACGCATATGTCACTGGTGATTGACGAATTCGGCAGTCTCGCTGGGTTAGTGACGATTGAGGATGTGCTGGAAGAGATCGTCGGCGAAATTGAAGATGAACATGACCAGGCGCAACTAGATACCGATATTCAGCTCGACGCCAGCGGACGCTATCGGGTCAAGGCACAAACTCCGGTTGATCGCTTTAACGAAGCCTTTAGCACGCAGTTCGATGATCAGGATGCTCATACGTTGGGCGGCCAGATTGTCCACTATCTGGGACGGGTCCCGCGCCGTAACGAGAGCGTGGAACTTAACGGATTGCTCTTCCGGGTGATCCGTGCGGACAACCGGCGTCTTTACAGTCTCATGGTCGAAGTGCTCGAACCACCAGCATCCGATGACAGCACCCCGCAGGCAGATCCCGACAACGGAGATGATGCCTGATGCGCTGGAAGCCGGACTTCAGACGCCTATCTCGCTATGCCCAGGCCTTTGGCTGGGGCTTTCTGGGCGTTGCAGCTTTTGCGCCATTTGCTTTGTGGCCCTTGGGCATCATCTGCTGGGCAGCACTGTATCTGTTGTTGCGCGGCGCACACAATAAACGTCAGGCTGCGGGCATCGGTTTCTCTTTTGGCCTTGGCCAGTTTTTAACGGGCGTGTCCTGGGTCTATGTCAGCATGCACGATATTGGCGGCATGCCGGTCTTGTTAGCACTGCTTGCAACAACGCTGTTTGCTGTTTACCTGGCGATTTACCCATTACTTGCTGGCGCCGGGTTTACGCTCTGCCTGGCAGGACGAAGTGACCTCCATGCCCCTAGCGCAACGCGGCTGGACAGCGGGTTATTTAGACCCTTACTGTTTGCCACCTGCTGGCTCTTGACGGAATGGTTGCGCGGGATGCTATTCACGGGGTTCCCTTGGTTAAACCTGGGTTACAGCCAGGCACCGCCAAGCCCACTCGCTGGCTACGCCCCCATCATTGGCGGCTATGGTCTGACTTTTATGGCGGCGTGGATTGCTGGCCTGAGCGGAGAGCTTTGGTTGCGCCTACGCAATGCCGGCTGGCGCCTTTCCTCTACCCTGAACCCACAAGCATTAGTGATTGCGGCGCTGCTCATGAGCGGTGTCGGTCTACAACAAATAGCCTGGACCAAACCGGAAGGCACTCCCCTGAAAGTTTCTTTGCTTCAGGGCAACGTACCGCAATCCATGAAGTGGCAGCCCGAACAATATGTACAAACCCTGCTCACCTATTTCCAGCTCGCGCGTGCCAACCCCGCTACACTGATCGTACTGCCGGAAACAGCGATTCCTTCGCTGTTATCCGAAGCCCCAGCAGAGTTTTTGCAGGATCTCCAGCGTATTGGCCAGGAGCAACGGGGCAACATACTGATGGGCGTACCGACCGGCGAAACCGGTAAAGACCGCAGCTGGTACGCTAACAGTGCCGTCTCCATGGGCGTTGACCCCCTTCAGGTTTATAACAAAGTGCATCTGGTGCCCTTTGGCGAAATTACCCCACCGGGTTTTGGCTGGTTTTTGAAACTGATCAACATGCCGCTACCTAACTTCACGGCAGGTGAAGCCAATCAACCGCTAATGCAGCTTAGCCACCAGCAGATCGCGGTCAACATCTGCTATGAAGATATCTTTGGGGCTGAGATTGCCCAGCGGGCAGACGATGCATCGCTGATGGTGAATATGTCGAACACGGCTTGGTTTGGCGATTCTTTAGCACAACCCCAACACCTACAAATTGCCCAGATCCGTGCCCTGGAGAATGGCCGCCCCATGCTGCGCGCAACCAATACCGGCATGACTGCGGTGATCGGCCCCCAGGGTGAGCGACAGGCGGTTCTATCAGCCTTTACCCGCAACGCGCTCGTTGCCAGCGTACAAGGTATGCGGGGTAAAACCCCCTACCAACGCTGGCTGGACTGGCCAATTGTGGGCCTTTCTCTCGCTATTCTGGGCTGGAGCCTGCTGACCCGTCGCCGCCACGCAGTCTGAAGGCAAGAACACTGCTGCTATCCGGCTGAAAAACCCGTAAAATCTGGGGTTTCGATCGGGCGCGCCCTTGCGTCCACATTACTCGAGACGGAATGCAAAACATGCTGACCTTTCAGGACGTAATTCTGCGCTTGCAGGAATTCTGGAACCGCCAGGGCTGTGTCCTGCTGCAACCCTATGATATTGAAGTGGGTGCCGGTACTTTCCATACCGCCACTTTCTTACGCGCTATTGGCCCCGAGCCTTGGAACGCTGCTTACGTGCAACCCTCGCGTCGCCCTAAAGATGGCCGCTATGGTGAGAACCCGAACCGTCTGCAGCACTATTACCAGTATCAGGTAGTACTGAAGCCGTCGCCGGCCAACATTATGGATCTGTACATCGATTCATTGCGCGCGCTGGGCATTAACACCGAAGAACACGATATACGCTTTGTAGAAGACGACTGGGAATCGCCAACCCTGGGTGCCTGGGGTCTGGGCTGGGAAGTCTGGCTGGATGGCATGGAAGTGACGCAGTTCACCTACTTCCAGGAAGTTGGTTCACTCACCTGCAAACCGGTGCTGGGTGAAATTACCTATGGTCTGGAACGTCTCGCCATGTATCTACAGGGCGTAGAAAACGTTTATGACCTGGTCTGGGCTAAGAACGGCGACAACATCGTCACCTATGGTGATGTGTTCCACCAGAACGAAGTGGAACAATCGACCTACAACTTTGAACACGCACAGGTGGATATGCTGTTCCGCCACTTCTCGGATCACGAAGCTGAAGCCAAGCGTCTCATGGAGATTGGTCTGCCCCTGCCTGCCTTCGAACAAGTGATGAAGTGTTCGCACAACTTCAACATGCTCGATGCCCGTGGCGCCATTTCGGTTACCGAACGCGCTGCCTATATCGGCCGTGTGCGGGCACTAGCCCGTCAGGTGGCACAGGCTTATTACGATAGCCGCGAAGCGCTGGGCTTCCCGATGTGCGGCACCGCAACTCAGAAGGAGGCCGTGTGATGAATCAGGCCAAACATGCGCCACTGCTCGTTGAGCTGCTGACCGAAGAGCTCCCGCCCAAAGCGCTCGCCCGCTTTGGTGAAGTTTTCTCTGCTGGTGTGTTCGCCGGTCTGGTTCAGAAGAAGCTGGTTGCGGACAACGCGTCTTATCAGTGGTTCGCGACACCTCGCCGTCTGGCGGTATTGGTTCCAGACGTGCTGTCGTTGGCGCCGGATCAGGAAGTCGAAGAGAAGCTGATGCCGGTCAGCGTGGCTTTGGGCGCCGATGGCAACCCATCACCCGCTTTGCTGAAGAAGCTGGAAGCCAAGGGCATTGCCGCCAGTGAACTGCCAAAATTTACGAAGCGTCTGGACGGCAAATCCGAAACGTTCTTCTACACCATGCAAGTGGCCGGCGCCCACCTCGGCAACGTGCTTTCCGGCATTGTCGCTGACGCGCTGAAAAAGCTGCCCATTCCGAAGATGATGCGTTGGGGCGATTCGGACGTGCAGTTCGTTCGACCCGTGCATGGCTTGATCCAGCTGCATGGCGATCAGCTCGTACCAGGTGACGTGCTCGGCCTGCAATCTCGCCAACAGACACTGGGGCACCGCTTCCTTTCGAAGGGTCTGATCACGATCCCGCACGCGGATGATTACGCCGAAACCTTACGTAACGAAGGCAAAGTGGTAGCGGATTACGCTGAACGCCGTGGCACCATTGGTGCCCAGCTTGCCGCCAAGGCCCAAGCACTCGGTGCGCAAATCAACCAGGCCGAAGGCCTGCTCGACGAGGTCACCGCGTTGGTTGAATGGCCGGTCATTTACGTCGGCGAGTTCGAACCAGAGTTTCTGGAAGTGCCGCAGGAATGTCTTATTCTGACCATGCAACAGAACCAGAAATACTTCCCGCTGCTCGATGGCTCCGGCAAGCTGCGCAACCAGTTCCTGATTGTGTCGAATATGCAGGTGGCCGATCCTAAGCACATCATCGGCGGCAACCAGCGCGTTGTGCGTCCACGTTTGTCGGATGCCCGCTTTTTCTTCACGCAAGACCGCAAGGAGCCGCTTGCTTCGCGTATCGCCAAGCTGGGCAACGTGGTCTATCACAACAAACTGGGCACGCAGCTCGATCGTCTGTTGCGCGTTCAGAATCTGGCCACGCAAATTGGCAACGCGATTGGCGCCGACACCACACGCGTTGCACGTGCCGCTGAGCTGGCTAAGGCCGACCTCGTGACCGATATGGTTGGCGAGTGCCCGGAGCTGCAAGGCATCATGGGCCGCTACTACGCCAAGCATGATGGCGAAGCCAACGATGTTGCCGAAGCCATTGCCGATCACTATCGCCCTCGCTTTGCCGGTGATGAATTGCCCAGCAACAACGTCGGTT
>JACCDV010955690.1_pt1 | contig 15466 bp, 14 predicted proteins | sample 7446131 | NCBI WGS metagenome assembly JACCDV01 (sample SAMN15323448, study PRJNA562643) | freshwater metagenome | isolation source: river surface water | place: USA:Blue River Watershed | collected 2017-08-17 | reverse complement strand
TAACTTAAACGGCCTAAATAATAATCGCGCAAGAATCCGCCGACAAGAAAGCAGGCCGTCTTGTTTCGCTTGGCCTGCTCTTGAATTAATTGTAATTGAGGGTACTGTTTAAATAGTAACATTAGGGCTGTTGGAGGGCTGATTTTTCCAACACATCATCAGCCACAAAGATAGGGGCCTTAAAACGCACGGCCAAAGCGACACTATCCGAGGGGCGGCAATCAATTAAAATCAACTCCCCTTCCTTTGATTTTATTTCCAATTTGGCGTGAAAGGTATTGTTGACCAGTTTATCAATCAGCACGCGCGTAAGGCTAGCACCCAACGCCGTCATAATGGTTAGCAATAAATCATGGGTCATGGGACGCGGCACATCAACGCCGGAGACCTTAATCTTAATGCTGGAAGCTTCCATGAAACCGATGACAATAGGGATTTGGCGGTCGCCACCTTTTTCCCGTAAGACAATCACTTGATCTTGACGTTTCTCGTCGATAATAATTCTAGCTAATTCAACACGGATCATTTAATTTTTACTTTCTTGTCCTTAAGCTTTTTCACCTTATTTTTCCCTAAGATGGTCTGAAGCTCGGACATAAATTGATTTACATCGCGGAATTGACGGTAAACAGAAGCAAAGCGCACATAGGCTACTTCATCCAGCACCGAAAGACGATTCATAATCATCTCGCCAATATCTTGCGACTTAACCTCGGTGTCATACTTCTTGCGGATCGTATGTTCGATATCATCAACAATGGTTTCAATCTGGTCGATCGACACCGGACGCTTTTCACAAGCCTTAATAATCCCATTTAACACCCGCGTCCTATCAAAAGGCTGACGGCGACTGTCGCGCTTAACCACCATCAAGGGCAAGGCCTCAATATACTCATAGGTGGTAAAACGCTCCTCGCAACGGGGACACTTGCGCCGCCGACGAATCGACGTCCCATCCGTATTCATGCGGGAATCAACGACATTCGTATCCTTATGCTGACAACTAGGGCAACGCATTTCTCACCTATTAGGCTATTTGTTGTATAAATGTATTTAGTATTTCTTCCGTTCCATATCAATTTCTTAACGCTAAAGTTTTAAGAGGCGTGGCAGTCAAATAACTCGGGGGTAATTCTTCTGTAATTACCCCCTCAAACAAATTTGACTGTCCCAAAACCAAAAAGTTTTGGGATTCCCTCTACCTATAAACTTTAGCTAAAATTGATAGTCACTCCAGAAACACTAAATTCATTTATACACATACAGATTAGCTATCACTATATGTAGGCGGTGTTGGCAAATGGTGCGAATGCCTTTTGATGCTAATTACAGTCTTCAATGTTTACTTCTAAAATTAGAGAAGACTGTCCTAGCATCTCTAGGCTGAGCACTGTTTGCCAATGCCGCCCACGTGTATTACAAATTAGGATAAATCGGAAACGTATCAGCTAATTGTTGGACTTCACCGCGCACCTTGGCTAACTCAGCTTCGTTGTCACGATTAACAATAGCCCGGTCAATCAAGCCTGCAATCTGCTTCATCTGCGCTTCCTTCATGCCGCGTGTAGTTATAGCTGGTGTACCAATACGGATACCACTAGTAACCGTTGGTGCTGCTGTATCAAAAGGAATTAAATTCTTATTAACGGTAATCTGCACTAAATCCAAGACGTGTGAGGCATCCTTACCCGTAATATTCTTCGGACGCAAATCCACCATAAACAAGTGATTGTCCGTACCACCCGCCACAATGCGAAAACCTTTTTCTGTTAACGCCTGCGCAAAAGCTTTAGCATTATTCATCACTTGTTGTTGATACGCCTTAAACTCAGGGGCTAACGCTTCTTTAAAGGCTACAGCTTTAGCGGCAATAATATGCATTAAAGGCCCGCCTTGAATTCCAGGGAAGATCGCTGAATCAATTTTCTTGGCAAATTCCCCCTTACAGAGAATCATCCCGCCGCGAGGACCACGCAGGGTTTTATGCGTTGTCGTCGTCACAAAATGCGCGTGAGGCACAGGATTTGGATGTAACCCTGCGGCTACTAACCCTGCAAAATGCGCCATGTCGACAAATAGATAGGCCCCCACCTTATCGGCAATCGCCCGGAAGCGCTTAAAATCTAATTCACGTGAATACGCTGAATAACCAGCAATAATCATCTTGGGCTTATGCTCGGTGGCAATGCGCTCGACTTCATCCATATCAATGCGCTCAGTCTTAGCATCAACCTTATAGGAGACAATATTGTACATACGCCCCGAGATATTAATCTTTAACCCGTGCGTCAAATGCCCGCCGCAGGCTAAATCCAAACCCATCAAGGTATCGCCATGCTGCAAAACGGACAAATAAACTGCAGTATTCGCTTGTGAACCAGAATGCGGCTGGACGTTAACATGTTCAGCACCAAATAATTGTTTAGCACGTGCAATAGCCAAATTCTCAGCTACGTCGACGTGTTCGCAACCACCATACCAACGCGCAGCTGGATAACCTTCTGCGTATTTATTGGTCAACACTGAACCAGCTGCTTCCAACACAGCCTGAGACACGATGTTCTCAGAGGCAATCAGCTCTAAATTATTCTTCTGACGTTTTAATTCATGCTGGATAGCGCTATAAATTTCTGCGTCTGATTTCTGCAAAAAACTCATTTCAATCCCCTTGGTTAACATTATTTTAAGAATTCATGTTCAATGGCTTTAATCGCATCAACCCGGCGCTGATGGCGGCCGCCTTCAAATCCAGTTGATAACCAAATCTTAATAATATCAAACATCCCCTGCTCATCTGTAAACTTAGAACCCAATACCAAGATATTACTGTCATTATGCTGACGGGAAAGCGCAGCCGCTTCTGTATTATAAACCAAGGCCGCACGGATACCTGGAACCTTATTAGCTGCAATGGAGTGGCCAATACCTGTCATGCATAAAAGAATACCGCGACTACCATTATGCTTTATAACACCGGTTGCCACATCATAAGAAAACTGAGGATAATCACAATCAACGCCTGCAACGTGCGTCCCTACATCGATAGCTTCATGGCCTAAACCTTTTAGAAAATCCTTAATCTTATTCTTTAATTCAAACCCACGGTGATCTGCACCGATAAAGACTTTCATATTAAACCCACAATCTTTTCTATCGCTTCGTTGATTGTTAATAAACACTCTTCATACGCCGCATGCGGCTGCCCAATTGGATCTGATAAATCTAAATCTGATTCATAGCCACCTGCTATCGGTGAAAATTCTTTCAGCAAGTACACACGTTTCTCTACACTAGGGGCACGGTCCAACACTTGCGCCCGATGACTGCGGGTCATGGCAAAGATTAAATCGGCTTTCTTAAGCATCGTTGTTCCCAACGGACGAGAAATGTGCATGCCCGCATTAATGCCCCGTTGACGCAACACCACCATTGTTTCATGACTAGCCGTTGACTTAAATAACACACTCGTCCCCGCCGAATGCACTTCCACATCCTCGCGGCCAATTAATTTAGCCTTAAGTAAATATTCCGCCATCACCGAACGGCAGCTGTTGCCAGTACAAACAAATAACACGCTTTTCTTATTAATGGTACGGTCAACATCGGGCTGGGTAATAACCCCTTCTCGAATAACAACCGGACGCGGCTTGGTGAAATCAACAATCGTTGATGAAATACCAAAATCAACTGGACCGCCATCCAAGGCTAAATCAACCAAACCATCTAGGTCAACTAAGGCTTCCTGGCAATTAGTAGGCGCTTTTTTCCCCTCTAGGTTAGCCGAAGGGGCTGCTATGGTGCAGCCGCTTTCCTCAACTAGGCGCAAGGCCACTGTATGATCAGGCATGCGAATGCCAATAGTCTCCCCCGGCACCTTACCTGGCACAATTACCGTCAATGGGCCTGGCCAATACTTATCAACCAATTTATATAAATTCGGATGCGTATACGAGCTGTAATTCTCAATAATGCCGCGCTGTGCTACAAGAATAGAGTACGGCTTATTTTCCGTACGCTTCTTAACCTGATTTAAACGTTCAATGGCTTGTGGATTATTTGAATCAGCCGCTATGCCATACACCGTTTCAGTCGGAAAAACAACCAGGCCGCCTTGACGGATAATGCGTGCTGCTTCAGCAATCTTCTCAGTTTCAGGTAGGGCTGAGTTGATTTTAAGAATCTTGGTTACCATAAATCCACCTTATGCTTTCACAGCCCCTTCGCCCTCACGGCGAAGCACCTTGACACCAATATCACGACGAAAGAAAATATGATCAAAACTAATCTGATCAACTGCCTCATACGCCTTAATCCGGGCTTGCTTTAATGTCGGCCCTAGGGACGTAACGCCTAAAACCCTGCCGCCGTTAGTAACCAGCGTTCCGCCATCATTCTTGGTGCCTGCATGAAAAACAATCGTCTCCACATCAGCGATTGCATCTAACCCTTTTATTTCATAACCATTCTGGTACTTCCCAGGATAACCACCGGACGCAATCACCACGCACACACAGGCCTGTTCATCCCATTTAACATGAGTCTCATCAAGCCGCCCATCGCATGCAGCTAATAAAATATCCACCAGATCACTGCGCAAACGCGGCAAGATGCATTGGGTTTCAGGATCACCAAAACGGGTGTTAAATTCCAAGGTCTTTGGGCCATCAGCTGTTAACATCACCCCGGCGTAAAGCACCCCTTTAAAAAAATACCCCTCCTGGTACATGCCGCGGATGGCTGGCTCAATGATACGGGCAATAATTTGATTTAACACATCCACCGTCACCAACGGATTAGGCGAGAATGTACCCATCCCGCCGGTGTTAGGACCCAAGTCCTCATCAAAGATCCGCTTATGATCTTGCGCTGTCGGCAACACTAGGAAATGCTTTCCGTCGGAAATCGCCAAGACAGACGCTTCTTCACCAACCAAGCATTCTTCAATCACTACCTTGTCACCAGCGGCGCCAAAAATCTTCTGCACCATGATTTCTTCAATAGCGGTTTGCGCTTCTTTTAAATCCTTGCACACATAGACGCCCTTGCCAGCGGCAACGCCATCAGCTTTAACCACCAAGGGATATTGCGCCTTAACTACAAATGCTTGAGCAGCAGCAGCATTATCAATAATTTTATATGTTGCCGTTGGAATATTGCGCCGATGCATGAATTCCTTGCAATAAACCTTACTGCCTTCTAGTTGAGCCGCCGCTTGGGAGGGCCCGAAAATCTTTAATCCTTTTTGGGCAAAAACATCAACGATACCTTTAACCAAGGACAGTTCCGGCCCCACCACGGTCAAATCAATTTTCTTATCAAGGGCAAATTTTAATAAACCTTCCACATCATCAACAGCAATATTGGCACATTCAGCCAACTGCGCGATTCCGCCATTACCCGGCGCGCAATACAATTTTTTACACTTAGGCGATTGCTTAATCTTCCAACACAAGGCATGTTCACGGCCACCGGAGCCTATAACTAAAATATTCATTTAAACATCACCTTGCGTTTCGTATCCTTGACCACTTCACCGATAGTAAAGGCTTCAATACCGTGCTTCTTTAATGCCGCATGCGTAGCTCCCACGTCTTTAGGATCAACAACGATGGAAAAACCAATACCCATATTAAAGGTGCGGTACATGTCATGCTCAGGCACCTTGCCCTTATCTTGAATTAATTGAAAGATTCTTGGGATCGGCCAGGAACCCTTATTAACAGCAAAACATAAACCGCTGGGTAATATCTTGGTTAATTTTTCATACCAGGCGCCACCCGTCATATGCGCCATACCACGAACCTTGACCTTGGTTAATAAATCCAAGACCGGCTTTACATAGATGCATGTAGGCTTAAGCAAGATCGCCCCATAGGCTTTTTGTTCGGCTGTACTTAAAGCCTTACGCGCTAAGGAATATCCATTTGAATGCAAGCCCGATGAAGGCAAGCCGATTAAAATATCGCCTTCCTTGATCGCAGAACCATCAACAATTTTATCGCGCTCAACAATACCGACCGTAAATCCAGCCAAATCATAATCTTCGCCCTTATACAGATCCGGCATCTCCGCCGTCTCACCGCCGATTAAGGCACAGCCGGACAAATGACAACCAGCCACCACACCCTTAATCACCTGCTTCATGGTTTTAAGCTTTAATTTGCCAGTGGCTAAATAATCTAAAAAGAATAGTGGTTTGGCTCCCGTGCACAAGACATCGTTAACATTCATGGCCACTAAATCAATGCCGATGGTATCATGCTTGCCGACTAAATTAGCGACTAACAATTTTGTACCAACACCGTCGGTGGAAGACACCAACACAGGATTCTTGTATTTTAGGCCACCTAGGTCAAAAAGCGCACCAAAGGAACCTGGCCGATTCATCACCTGACGGTTGATGGTTCCCTTGGCAATCACCTTGATGGCATCCACAAAAACATTAGCCTTGGCAATATCAACGCCTGCCTTCTTATAGGTTAAACCCTTGCTCATAACAAATGTGCCTTCACGTAGTTGACGCCGTTTTCAAATATTTTGGCTCCATCGCCAAATTCTTGTTTTTTAGCTAAACGCGTCCATGACGGATGCTGTTCAAATAAGAAATGTCGTTCGGGGTGCGGCATTAATCCTAACACACGCCCCGTCGTATCGCAAATACCGGCAATGCCCTCGGTTGCACCGTTGGGATTATCTGGGTAATACGCCTTTGAACCATCTGGTGCGCAATAATGAAAGATCAACTGATTATGAGCCTTTAATGTTTTTAAGACCTGCTCATCGCGCGGAATAAATTTCCCCTCGCCATGGGCCACAGGCAGATAAATTTGTTTAGGTAGATCCTTTGTCCATACACATTTACCGGATTCAACCGCTAGATGGGTCCAGCGTGATTCAAATTTAGCTGAATCATTATGGAACAAGGTCGCTTCCTGCCCCACGCCCCAACCAAGCCCTGGCAGAATACCAGCTTTCACTAAAATCTGAAACCCGTTACAAATCCCAATAATCAATTTACCAGCAGCAATAAACTTCTTTATATCATCGCCTAATTTCAACCGCAATTCATTCGCCAAAATCCGCCCCGAGGCAATATCATCTCCATAGGAAAACCCGCCGGGCAAGGCCATAATATGATAATCACTTAATTTGACCGTACCGCCAACCAAGGCATTAATATGCACCTGATCAACGGATGCACCAAAACGCGCAAAAGCAAAGGCCGTCTCCTCATTACAATTAGTGCCAGCCGTACGAATCACAATCACTTTTACATTTTTAGACATTTTTATTTCTTCTTGGCGTAGAACTTCTTGATAATCTTAATGACATCTTCTGGTTTATCGACCAGCTGAATCATTTCCAAATCTTTAGCGTCGATACATCCCTCGTGCAGCATGGGACCAGCAAACCAATCAAGCAGGCCTTTCCAATAATCCGTTCCGTAAAGAATAACCGGAAACTTCTGCATGCGCTGGGTCTGAATTAAGGTGATGGCTTCTGATAATTCATCCATGGTGCCGTAGCCGCCGGGAAAAATCACAAAGGCCTTGGCGTATTTAACAAAACACACCTTGCGGCAAAAAAAGTAATGAAAATTAATCAGGTGATTGATAAAAGGATTTGGCTTTTGCTCGAAAGGTAAATCAATATTTAAACCAATCGACTGACCGCCGGCTTCATTGGCACCTTTGTTCCCTGCCTCCATAATGCTGGGGCCGCCACCGGTAATCACCGCATAACCTGACTTAACTAACAATTGCGCGGTTTTTTCTGCCGCTAAATAATAAGGCGTATTTGGTTTAATGCGCGCAGAACCAAAGATACTTACCGCAGGGCCTATGTCTTTTAATTCTTCAAAGCCAGCCACAAATTCCGCCATGATGCGAAAAATACGCCAGGGGTCTTCCATCATTTCCAAATCAGGCAATTGCGGGTGTTTTTTCACTTTAGTCATGTCGCCCTCTTATTTTAACGGTGCTTGCCAAATGGATTTTAATTCATCGACGCGCGCATTGATCACTGGTTTATCTTTAAGGCCATAAACCATAAATTCCGGCGATGCTTCAACCGTCCCGATCTTGGCGTGCGCAATGCCTTTTAATAAAGCCTTTAATTTAGCTTCATGTTTGGGATTTACTTCAATCACCAGGCGGGAATTACTCTCTGCAAATAAAATAATATCATCACGTTTGCGCGTTCCTTTATAAGGAACCTTCTTTAATAAAACGCTCGCCCCTAACCCTCCAGCAAAAGACATCTCCGCTAAGGCAACAGCCAATCCACCCTCGGAGCAATCATGCATAGAGGTAATTAAGCCCGCCTTAACTCCCCTTTCAATAGCGTGATACGTCTTTATCGCCGCGGCAAAATTAACCTTGGGGACATTTTTCCCAACCTGGCCCTGATTATCCAAATAAATCGAACCGCCTAATTCATCAAAGGTGGCTCCAATTAAAAAGATACTGTTGCCTGCCTTTTTGAAATCCATGGTCACCGAGCGGCGCACATCATCGACGATACCAATAGCGGAAATTAAAATAGTACCGGGAATAGCCAAACTCTTGCCATTCTCCGTATATTCATTGTATAAGGAATCCTTGCCCGAAATATAGGGCGTACCAAAGGCCTTAGCTGCTTTATAACACCCTTGGGCACAACGGACTAACGATCCTAGCCGGTCAGCCTTGTCCGGATTGCCCCAGCAAAAATTATCTAATAGCGCAATACGTTCTAAACTGCCACCCACGGCGATAATCTGACGAATCGCTTCATCAATACAGGAAGCAGCCATCCATAAGGGATCAATCATACCGTAACGGATATTAATCCCATTGGACACGGCGATACCTTTATTGGAATTCAAGCGCGGACGCAACACAGCCGCATCAGAAGGCCCGTCGGTAGCCACACCCACCAAGGGCTTGATTACACTGGTGCCTTGCACTTCATGGTCATAGACACGGATAACACTTTCTTTTGAGGCCACATTGTAGTGGCTTAAGGCATCGCATAAATCTTGAGTTAAATCACCGGCTGCCTTTAGTTTTTCAGCCTTTAATTTGGGGGCATCATATTGCGCTTCCTTGGTAATCTTAGGAATCCCATCATGCACAAAACTCATTTCTAAATCCGCCACCTGGGCGCCGCGGAAGAATAATTGCAAACGACCGGAACCGTCAAATTCACCTAAGACACAGGCTTCCACATTTTCATCCGCAAAGATCTTTAATAAAGCATCTATTTTGGCTGGCGGCACGGACATCACCATGCGCTCTTGGGATTCTGAAATCCAAATCTCGTGATACTTTAAACCCTGGTACTTTAACGGCGCCTTATCTAAATCAACCCGCGCACCCGTCGTTGCACCCATCTCACCCACAGCTGAAGAAAACCCACCCGCACCGCAATCCGTAATCGCTGAATAAAGACCCGCATCACGCGCTTTTAATAGGGCATCCAAGACCTTTTTCTCTTCGATAGGGTTACCAATCTGCACGGCACCGGATGAGACTGTTTCAGATTCACTGGTTAATTCACCTGATGAAAAAGTCGCGCCATGAATTCCATCACGCCCAGTGCGTCCACCCACCGCGACGATCAAATCACCTTTATTGACCTTCTTAAATTCTTTACCCTTAGGGATCAAACCCACATTACCGCAAAACACTAATGGGTTACCGACAAAACGCTTATCAAAAAGAATCGCCCCATTGACAGTGGGAATCCCCATCTTATTGCCATAATCACGCACGCCGGAGACTACCCCCTTCATCACCCGTTTGGGATGCAAGGTGCCGGTGGGTAACTCACTAAAACTCATGCTGGGCGGCGCAAAACAAAACACGTCGGTGTTGCATAATGGTTTTGCCGCCATGCCCGTACCTAGGGTGTCGCGGATAACACCACCCACACCCGTATTGGCACCGCCAAAAGGCTCCAAGGCTGAAGGGTGATTATGTGTTTCCACTTTAAAACACACATGGTACTCATTATCAAAGGCAATCACACCCGCATTGTCATGAAAAACTGAAACGCACCATTTCTTCTTTAATTCATTAGTAACCTTGGCAATGGTGGTCTTAAATAAACTGTTGATAATTTTAGCCTTGCCCTTTTTACCTTCACGGTAGCGAATAAAACCACGGAAGGTCTTATGATTGCAATGCTCACTCCAGGTCTGGGCAATGGTCTCTAATTCCACGTCGGTAGGATTGCGTTTTTCCGCTGTGAAGTGAGCCTGAATGGCCTTCATCTCTGAGATATTCAAATAGAGCTGGCCCTTTTGAGAAATTTCCATCAGCTTCTTGTCATTAGCCCCCAACAAATCAACAATCAACAAATCAAATTTAGTTTCTACCTTTGTCCCAATCCCAAGAGTTGTCGGCACATGGGACGCATCCTTGACCGCATGCTGGATTAATTTATTCATCAACACACGATTAGTGATTGATTGCACCTGTGCAGGAGAAATCTTACCGTAAAGATGGAATTGCCGGGCAGTGCGCACCGCTGTAATACCATTAATGCCTAAATCACGGATACCTTTTAAGGTGGATGCTTCCACCGGATCCATGACGCCGGGGTTATAGGCAATTTCAACAATATGATGATCGGGGGTATTGGTGACCTTGGACAGGGCAAAACTATATTCTTCAACGATGGAATCAACTAAAAGCTCATCGCAGATGCGCTTGATGGCATCGCGGTTGATATCGCCTTCCAGCAGGTAGACTACGGCGACACGGACATCGCTCACTTGGGATATACCCAAATCCGCAATATCCTTAAGCACGGCAGAGCCTAATGAATCTAGGACACCGTCTTTTTGTTTGACTTCAATGCGCCAAATCATAGGTTTAATTTAACCTGCGACGCGGCGCAATACTTCCTGATAAGCTTCCTCGACATTACCTAAATCCCGGCGGAAACGATCCTTATCAAGTTTATTGCCCGTGCCTACTTCCCATAAACGGCAGGTATCAGGTGAGATTTCATCAGCTAGAATAATTTTGCCCTTGTAGCGGCCAAATTCCAGCTTGAAATCAATTAATTCAATATTTAATGTTAAAAAGAATTGTTTTAACGCTTCATTAACCGAAAAAGCCAAGGCCGTAATCGCCTTCATTTCTTCATCGGTGGCTAATTTCAAGGCCCGTATGTGGTATTCATTAATCAACGGGTCGCCCAAGCTGTCATTCTTGTAACAGAATTCCAGCGTCGGGCAGGCTAAGACCAAGCCTTCCGGCACCCCTAATAAGCGGCACATGGTGCCTGCTGCGCGGTTACGGATAATCACTTCGATGGGTACAATCTCGACCTTCTTCACCAACATCTCACGGTCACTTAACATTTTTTCAAAATGAGTGACAATGCCGCGGGTGGTTAGGTGTTGAAATATCTTCGAGGCGATGCGGTTGTTCATGATGCCTTTTTCGGCAATCGTCCCCTTCTTCTGGGCATTGAACGCGGTGGCATCATCCTTGAAATACTGGATCAACAGGTCAGGATTATCCGTCGTATAAAGGATCTTGGCCTTACCTTCGTATATTTTTTCTCTTTTTTCCATATTATATTATTCAAATGGATTCCCGCCCTGCCTGCCGGCAGGCAGGTTTCGCGGGAATGACACTATTATTTAATTCCAGCTTGTTTAAAAATCTTATCGCGGTGACGAATGTAGTACTTAATATCAAAGCACGCGTTGATTTCATTTTGGCCTAAATGCTTGCGTACGCGACGATCGCGGAACAAGACATCCTTAAATTCAGAGCTTTCCTGCCACACCTGCATGGCACAGCTTTGAATAATTTCATACGCAGCATCGCGGGTTAAACCTTTTTTCATCAACTCTAACAAGATGCGCTGGGAATAAATCAACCCGCGGGTCTTAGAAAGATTGGTGATCATATTCTTTGGATACACCAATAAACCTTCGATGATGGGGATAAATTTATTGAGCATGTAATTCAACGCAATGGTTGAATCTGGCAGAATCACGCGCTCAGCAGAAGAATGGCTGATATCGCGTTCATGCCAGAGATTCATGTTTTCTAAGGCGACGATGGAATTAGCGCGCAAGATACGGGACAAACCGCAAATACGTTCACACGTTACTGGATTACGCTTATGAGGCATGGCAGAAGAACCGATTTGACCCTTGAAAAAAGGCTCTTCGACTTCCAATAATTCTGTTTTTTGCAAGGCACGGATTTCGGTCGCAAACTTCTCTAACGAAGAACCGGTAATGGCCATGGCCATAACAAAATGCGCATGAATATCACGCTGAATAATTTGATTAGCTACATTCGCAGGCTTCAAACCTAATTGCGTACAGACATACTCTTCGACACTGGGATCAATATTCGCATAGGTACCAACCGCGCCGGAAAGTTTACCATAGCGCAAGCCTTCACGAGCCGCCACCAAACGTTCCAAGTTACGGTTATTTTCATCGTACCAAATGGCCAACTTTAACCCAAAGGTGGTGGGTTCCGCATGTACCCCATGGGTACGGGCAATACACACCGCATCTTTATACTTCTTGGCTTTTTCTTTTAGCACCAAGGATAATTTCTTAACATCAGCAATTAAAATATCGCAGGCTTCAACGCATTGCATCGACAGCGAAGTGTCTAACAAATCTGATGACGTCATACCCATGTGCAAATACTGCGCGTCAGACCCTAGGCTTTGGCCAACATTTTGAATAAAGGCAACAACATCATGCTTCGTACGTTCTTCAATGCGGCGAACTTCTTCTAAGTCTAATTTAGCATTCTTGCGGATTTTATCCATGGCTGCTTTAGGAATAGCGCCAAGCTTTGTCATGGCCTCACAGGAAAGAATTTCAATCTTAAGCATAATTTCCATCTTATGCTCATCAGACCAAATACGGCTCATCTTGGAAAGCGAATAACGATCAATCATGGTGTCTCCTTAAAACGGGTTATAAGAAGTTAACATTTTTATCAATATTTTCTGGCAGGTTTTTAAAGCGCGGTTACTATACCAGCAAAAAAAGATACGGTCAATCTAAAAAAGATTGATTATTCGTAATATATTGATATTAAATAAGTTGCATCTTAATTAATTTGTTTTTTCTGCCTCAGCGCTCACCCCATCAACAACCGCCTCTTCGGAGCCAGCTGAATTCTCTTCATTAGCTAATTCAGGAAATTTACTTTCAATATAGGATGCGCTTACCTCAACACTTTCCTGCATTAACACCGGAATTGTTGATATTAATTTCTGCCCATTAGGTGATTCATAAAAATTAATGAATGCCTGTAACTCCTCTGCTGAGAAATTACGTTCATAGATAGGGATTAATAGTTCAATAATTTCATCAACCTTGACGCGCTCACGGAATTGAGTCGTTTCTTCAGGCTTATCCGCAGGCATTTGCTCCAACATCATTTCAAAATTCTGCTCTAACGCTTTGCGTGTGCCAAAAACATCAATAAATTTCAACACCAACGCCCGCTTACCTGATGACGCCTCAGCAGCTGGCGCAGCTACAGCCGGCGCTTGAGCAGCCGGCTCTGCAGCAACAACAGCTGGGGCAACCTCAGGGGTTTGCGCTGACGAAGGAACAAGACCAGCTAATAATAAAAAACCAGCTAATAAGATTACCTTAATCATAAAATCTCCTTGTGAAATTGTTTAAAGAAGCAACGATGATGTTATTCTATCCATTGAATTGTTTTCTTTAAAGGAATATTTGAGAAAACAATTTTCTTGTGTTAATATGCTCGCCATGATTGATCAAATCCGCAAGAATATTGACAAGAGCTTAGGCGTCTTTTTAGAAACAGTCAAAAAAGAATATAAACTCCATTTAGTCTCTCCGCTTCTTTTTGACAGCATTAAAGAATTCACCTTACGTGAAGGCAAACGCCTACGCCCGCTACTGCTAATCTTAACCTATAAAGCCTACGCCCCATCAACAAAATCAATTTCGCGCAAACTTTATAACGCCTCAACCTGCATGGAATTCCTGCATAATTTTATGCTTATTCACGATGATATTATTGACCGCTCTGATTTACGCCGCGGACGGCCAACCATGCATAAAATATTAGCCCATACCGTTAAAACCAACGACCCCGATAAGCTAGGCATTGATTTAGGCATCATCGCTGGAGACATCGTTTACGCATTAGCCATTGATGCCTTCCTATCAATTAATGAACCCCTTGACCGCAAGGAACGCGCTTTAAAATATTTTATCCAAACCGCCGCCTTTACAGCCATGGGAGAATTTATTGACACGGTCAGCGGGGTCAAAGGCATTGCAGAAGTCGATGAAAAAGAGGTTTACCTTAATTACACCCTAAAGACAGCACGCTACACCTTTGATTGCCCCATGGTTACCGGCGCTATCTTGGCAGGCGCAGATAAGCGTGAAATCAGCAAAATATCAGCATTTGGCATTTTAATTGGCCAGGCATTCCAAATCCAAGATGATATTATCGGTATTTTTGAAACTGAAGAAGCAATTGGAAAATCTATTCTTAGTGATTTAGCTGAAGGCAAGAAAACCCTGCTTGTCATCCACGCCTATAGCACGCTCAAAGGCCAACAACTGAAAGACTTTCTAAATATCTTCAACAAAAAGACAAAAACCTTAAAAGACTTAGAAGCCATTAAGAAAATATTTGTTGACGCTGGAAGCCTTAATTATGCCCTGGATGCAGTCAACACCCGCCTAATGAAAGCTCAGAAAATCCTCAAAACATTAAAAATGAACAATAAATACCGCGACCTGATTGGCGGGGCCCTATTAAAACTTTTTGCCCACTCACAACGAATCGTTGATCTATATCAACCGCGTTGAAATTTCATCCAAAACCAAACGACCCTGATCAGTAACTTTTAAAACCCCCTCATCTTTCAATAAAAAACCATCTGCTACCAATTGCATGACAATTGCTTTCCGGGCATCCGGCACCAATGACAACTCAATACCCTGATTCATGCGTAAACCAAAAATCACCCTCTCCATCAAACGCGTATCTTCACTTAAATCCTCATAACCATCAATAGCGTGACCTTCCTTATTAATAGCTTCAAGATACGTTTGTAATTTATCCGTATTCCAATAACGCCGAGCACTCAAATACCCATGGGCACCTACTCCTAATCCGACATACTCCCCACCTTGCCAATAATTAATATTGTGCAACGATTCAAAACCCTGCTTGGCAAAGTTACTGACCTCATATTGCTTAAAACCATATTCCTTTAATAAGGCGCCCACCAGTAGAAAATGATCTGCCAGCTTATCATTATCATCAAGCTTCATTTGCTTAGCATAAAAACGGCTATTGGGTTCAACTGTCAACGTATATAAGGACAGGTGTTCACTGCCCAAGGAAGCAATCCCCCGGACATCCGCCTCTAACTCTGCTGCCGTTTGATTCGGAAACGCATACATTAAATCTAAATTAATATTATTAAAACC
>JACCDV010102984.1_pt1 | contig 15468 bp, 15 predicted proteins | sample 7446131 | NCBI WGS metagenome assembly JACCDV01 (sample SAMN15323448, study PRJNA562643) | freshwater metagenome | isolation source: river surface water | place: USA:Blue River Watershed | collected 2017-08-17 | reverse complement strand
TGTCCACGCCCATCAGGGCATCGGCCACGATGATGGTTTTCATGGCCCCCCAGAAGGTGGTGGCGGCCGGGCCATGGTCATCGCCCTCGCCGGTGTCGGCAATGAGCTTGTAGGCGATCCACAGCAGGCCCAGACCGCCGACCAGCATGAGGCCGGGGATCTTGAGAAGCCAGACCACACCCAGCGTCATCACGCTGCGCACGGCAATGGCACCAAAAGTACCCCAGGCAATCGCCTTTTTCTGCAGATGGGGAGGGAGGTTGCGGGCAGCCAGCGCAATGACGATGGCGTTGTCGCCAGCAAGCACCAGGTCAATCAGGACAATGGCCAGCAGGGCGGACCACCAGGGGGCAGACAGGAATTCCATGAACGGGTTTCTCCAGAACGTTTTGCAAACCCCGCAAGACACTCATCCGGAATGACAGCAGCGGCGTCACCGCTGGATGCAAACCCTCGACAAATCCTCACAGGCATTCATCGAAGGTCTTGCTCAGCCCGGACAGACCGGGCCCGGCACACCGGAAGCTTTGCAGGCTTCGAAATGACGGCATACCGATGTCAGGCTTGGCCTGACGCAGGGAGCTACTCCCCTTCATCTGCAAATTACACCCCGGACGAGAATTCCCCATGAACCAGGGGGGTATCGGCCAGGCGCAGAGGCTATGATCGCCGTCCCTGCTTCACAGACCATGGCCGGCATCCACATCACCGACATCGAAGCTGCCATCAACCACTGGCGCGCCAAGAACCCCTCACCCGACGGGGTGACGCTGCCGCGCGAACTGCGCGCGCTGGCCGAGGTGTACGCGCTCATGGTCTTTTACAAACAGGACCTGGCCGACGAGTTCAGCCTGCCGCATGATGCCGCAGAGGCCTTCCAGGACTGGTACGCCACCACACCAGACACCCCCTGCATCGCGATCTGTTCGACCAGCCAAGGTGACGAACAGTGCAAGGGCTGCGGCCGCACTTTTGAAGAAGTGCAGCTGTGGACCGAAATGAGTGCCGGAGAAAAGCGCGCTGTCTGGCGCCGCATCTCGCTCGAAGGCACTTCCTGGCGTTTCAACAAATACGCCGAACGGGCGGCCGAACACCGCCAGCAGGCCAAGGCAGCAGCCGAGGCGCAGAGCCTGCTGCCGCTCTAAAGCTACCAGCCCAGGCCCAGGTGCAGCGGCAAGTAAACCGCCATGCCCAGCACGATGGTCAGCAGCACGTTCTTCGTGCGAAAGTAGACGATCGCACCGGCCGCCGCCGCAAACAGGCGCGCGTCCAGCACGGTGCTGATCAGCTGCCCCTGCGACATGACGATCTCGGGCACCACCACCGCCGACAAGGCCGCAATCGGCGCGTATTGCAGGCCCCGCTGCGCCCAGCCCGGCAAATGCCAGGGCTTGCTGGACATGAAAAAGAAGCTACGGGTGAGCACCGTCACCGCCGCCAGGCCGACGATGACCGCCAGCGTCCACAGGTCGGTGCCGTTCATGCGTGACCTCCGGCAGGCGCAGGGCGCAGGCGCTCGACCGTCAGGCAGAGGATGACCGCGACCGCGATGGCAAAGACGATGTTGAGCTTGAGCGGCAGGGCGTAAGCCACCACGGCGGCCACACCGGCCACGGCCGAGGACAGGATGCGCATGCGCGAGCTGGCCAACGAACACTGGATGCCCAACAGGCACAGGATGCCCGCAAAGCCCAGGCCCCAGGACGTGGGAATCATGTTGGCCAGGCCGATGCCCACCAGGCTGGCGACGATCCAGCTGAGCCAGTTGAGGAAGTCGTTGCCCGCCAGATAGGCTTCCTGCTCCAGTTTCTCTGCTGGCGTGTGCCCTGGCTGGTGGTATTTGCGGGTGAACAGCACATAGCTGATGTCGGCCGTGAGGTAACCGTGGCCCAGGCGCTGCCACAGCGGCAGGTGCATCAGAAAGGGCCGCAGGTGCAGGCTGAACACCACAAAGCGCAGGTTGACACAAAAGCCAGTGGCCAGAATCACCCAGGCCGGTGCGCCCGCCACGATGAGCGGAATGGCCGCCAGCTGCGAGCTGCCCGCGAACACGGTGAGCGTCATGGCCACCGCCTCGAACACGCTCATGCCCGACTTGACCATGGCCACGCCGGTCATCAGCCCCCAGGCCGCGATGCCCGGTGACTGCGGCGAGACGTCGCGCATGCCTTCGCGAAAGCCGGGGTGGCGGTAGAGGTGCGGCAGGAAAAACATCAGGCCGCTTTCAGACTCTGGCCGCTCTGCAGCGGGCAGCCGCGCAGAAAGTCGGCCGCATTCAGGCGCTTGCCGCCCGGGCGCTGCAGCTGCGTCAGGCACAGCTGGCCTTCGCCACAGGCCACGCGCACACCGCTGGCGTCGGCGCTGACCACGGTGCCGGGTTCTGCGGTCTGTGGCAGCGGCTCGGCGGTCGCGGCCCAGAGCTTGAGCGTTTCGGTCGCGCCGTTGTGCGTGAGCGGCACCGTCATGCCGGGAAAGGGGTCAAAGGCACGGATGCGGCGCGCCAGCACCCGGGCGTCCAGCGCCCAGTCCAGCGCGGCCTCGGCCTTCTCGATCTTGTGGGCGTAGGTGATGCCTTCGGCCGGTTGCGGCGTGCGCACCAGCGCATCGGGCGCGGCCAGGGCCTGCACGATGCATTCGCCCCCCAGCGCGGCCAGCAGGTCGTGCAGCGTGGCGGTGGTGGCGTCAGGCGCGATCGGCAGGGTTTTGACCAGCAACATGTCGCCGGTGTCCAGGCCTGCATCCATCTGCATGATGGTGATGCCGGTTTCAGAGTCACCCGCCTCGATGGCACGGTGGATGGGGGCTGCGCCGCGCCAGCGGGGCAACAGCGAGGCGTGAATGTTGAGGCAACCTCTGGGCGGCAAATCCAGCGTCCATTGCGGCAGGATCAGGCCATAGGCGGCCACGACCATGCATTCGGCATTCGCCGCCAGCAGGGCGTCGTGCGCGGCGGCGGCTTCCTCGGGGTATTTGCCGTCCAGGCGAAGGCTGCGGGGCTGCTGCACGGGCACGCCGTGTTCAAGCGCCCATTGCTTGACGGGCGAGGCCTGCAGCTTCATGCCGCGCCCGGCGGGGCGGTCGGGCTGGGTCAGGACCAGGACGATCTCGTGGCCAGCGGCGTGCAGCGCCGCCATGGCCTCGCGTGCGAATTCGGGCGTGCCCGCAAAAACCAGACGCATGGGCTTGCCTCAGCGCTCGTCGCGCAGGGCCTTGGCCAGCTTGGTCTTGATGCGGCCCTGCTTCAGGGGCGAGAGGTATTCGACAAACACCTTGCCCATCAAATGGTCCATTTCGTGCTGGATGCAGATCGCCAGCAGTTCGGTGGCCTCAATCAGCTGTTCCTTGCCGTGGCGATCCAGCGCCTTGACCTTGACGGCCGTGGCGCGCTCGACGCCGTCGTAGATGCCGGGCACCGACAGGCAGCCTTCGTCACCCTTGACGCGCACCTCGCTGGCCCAGGTGATTTCGGGGTTGATCAGCACCAGCGGCTGATCCCGCTCCTCGGAGACGTCGATCACGATCAGGCGCTCGTGCACATCGACCTGCGTCGCGGCCAGGCCGATGCCCTTGGCGTCGTACATGGTCTCGAACATGTCGTCGATGGTTTGCTGCAGGCGCGCGTCAAACGCCTGCACGGGCTGGGCCACTTTGTGCAGACGAGGATCGGGGTAACGGAGGATGGGAAGAAGAGCCATGGGGCGTATTTTCGCAGGGCTGGAGACGACAGGGCACGCCCAGGCTCAAAGCCCCTGCCGGATGAAGCGGACCATGCAGCGCCCAAAAGCCGGGCCATCGTGCCCCGCCTGCAAGCTGGCCAGGCGTTCGGCCACCACCTCGGGCGCAAAACGGCTGCTGCGCGCCTCGATCAGGCGGGCCGTGTAGTCCACGTCAAATTCCGGGTGGGGCTGCACGCACAGCACCTGATCGCCCACGGCATAAGCCGCCACCGGGCAATGGTCATTGCGCGCCAGCAGCGTGGCCCCCGGCGGCAGGGTCAGCACCTGGTCCTGGTGGCTGGCCAGCAAGGCGAGCTGCCCCTGCGCATCGGCCACGCCCTCGGGGCCCAGCCAGTCGTAGACCATGCGGCCCTGACCCCAGCCCTTGGGCGCGCGCCCGACCGTCGCCCCCATCGCGTGCGCGATCAGCTGATGGCCAAAGCAGATGCCCAGCAATTTCTGTCCATTCGCCAACAGTTGCGCCACCTGTTCGCGCAGCGCCACCACCCAGGGTTCGTCGCCAAAGGCATCGGAGCGGCTGCCCGTGAGCACCACGGCGGTGAAGCGCGCCATGTCCGCCGGGTACTGGCCGTCGCGGGCGGCGTGGATCTCGATGTCCCCGTCCCAGCCCGATGCACGCAGCAGCTGCGCCGTCATCGCGCCATAGGAGTGCCAGCGCGGCACCAGCGCCGGATCAAGCCGGTCGTTGTCCAGAATGCAGATCGTCATGGCGCCATTGTCGCCTTGCCGTCGGTGGCGCTTTCACCCAGAATGGGCCGCAGAGCCTTCAAAGGCCACAGGGAGACGACATGCTGACCGACCGCGACGAACTGGGCGCCTGGTTGCGCCTGCTGCAAACCCCGGGCATCGGGCCGGAAACGGCACGCAAGCTGCTTACGGCATTCGGGCCGCCGCAGGCCATCTGGGCACAGTCGCCAGGGGCCTGGCAGCAGGTCGTGGGTGTGCGCACCGCCCAGGCCATGGGCCGCGAACCCGAAGGCTGGCCCAGCCTGCTCGACGACACCTGGACCTGGCTGGCGCAGGACGCCGAGCACCGTGCCATCGTCACGCTGGGCGATGCAGACTACCCCGCCTCGCTGCTGCAAACCGAGGACCCGCCCTGCCTGCTCTACGCCATGGGCCGCATTGGCCAGCTGCAACACCTGCGGGCCACGCAGGCCCTGGCCATGGTGGGCAGCCGCAACCCCACACCACAGGGCCGACTCAACGCCCACGCCTTCGCCCAAAGCCTCGCCTCGTCCGGTCTGACCATCGTTTCAGGCCTGGCGCTCGGCGTGGATGGGGCAGCACACGAAGGCGCGCTCGATGGGGCCTTGACGGGCCAGCTTGCCACCATTGCCGTGGTCGGCACCGGACTGGACCGGGTCTATCCCAAACAGCACCTCGCACTGGCACACCGCGTGACCGAGCACGGCCTGATCCTGAGCGAATACGCATTGGGCACCCCCCCACTGAACGCCAACTTTCCACGCCGCAACCGCATCATCTCGGGGCTGTCGCAAGGCACGCTGGTGGTCGAAGCCGCGCTCGAATCGGGCTCGCTCATCACCGCCAGGCAGGCCCTGGAGCAGGGGCGCGAGGTCTTCGCCATCCCCGGCTCCATCCATTCACCGCAAAGCAAGGGTTGCCACGCCCTGATTCGCCAGGGCGCCAAGCTGGTGGAGTCGGCAAAAGACGTGCTCGAAGAACTGCGCCTGCCCGATCCTTTTGCGCAAGTGCCATTGGCGCTGGACACAGCGCCAGCCCACGCCTCGGGTCTGCTGGCCCAGATGGGCCACGACCCGGTCAGCCTGGACGCGCTGCAAGCGCGCAGTGGCTGGGGTACGGCCCAACTGCAGGCCGAGCTGCTGGACCTGGAACTGGCCGGACAGGTCGAACGCCTGCCAGGAGGCTTGTTTCAGCGGCTGGTGAAAGCTTGATTCCATGAAAAAAGGCCCCGAAGGGCCTTTTGTTTTGCGACGCAGCGCTCAAACCACTGCGCCGTGGTTCTCGTCCGAAGGATCGCCTTCTTTCTTCACCTGTTGCTTGATCAGGTCTTCACGCGTCACGCCCAGCCACATGGCAATGGCGGCAGCCACGAAGACCGACGAGTAGATGCCGAACAGAATGCCGATGGTCAGCGCCATGGCGAAGTAATGCAGGGTCTCGCCACCGAACAGCAGCATGGACAACACCATCATCTGGGTGGAACCGTGGGTGATGATGGTGCGGCTGATGGTGGAGGTGATGGCGTTGTCGATGATTTCGACCGTGTTCATCTTGCGGAAACGGCGGAAGTTCTCGCGAATCCGGTCAAAAATCACAACCGATTCGTTGACCGAGTAACCCAGCACCGCCAGCACCGCCGCCAGCACTGCCAGCGAAAACTCCCACTGGAAGAAGGCGAAGAAGCCCAGGATGATGACCACGTCGTGCAGGTTGGCGATGATGGCCGAGACAGCGAACTTCCACTCGAAGCGGATGGCCAGGTACAGCACGATGCCCACCACCACGAAGGCCAGCGCCTTGAGACCGTCTTCCATCAGCTCGTCACCGACCTGAGGGCCGACAAATTCGGTGCGGCGCAGCGTCACATCGGGTGCATCGGCCTTGAGGGCCGCCATCACCTTGTCGCTTTGCTGGGCCGAACTCACGCCCTTCTGGGCAGGCAGGCGGATCATCACATCACGCGCGGTGCCGAAGTTCTGCACCTGCGTCTCGGCAAAACCCAGACCCGCCACCGTGCTGCGGACCTTGTTGAGGTCGGCCGCCTGGCTGTAGCTGACTTCCATCAACGTGCCGCCGGTGAACTCCACCGACAGGTGCAGCCCGCGGGTGAACAGGAAAAACACCGCCAGCGCGAACGTGATGAAGGAGATCGCGTTGAAGACCAACGCGTGCTTCATGAACGGGATGTCTTTTTTGATTTTGAAGAATTCCATCGCTCGCTCTCCTTAGTCGGCCTTGACGGCTGTGCCGCCCTCGGGGCGCCACACGGTGCCGATCGACACACTCTTGAGTTTTTTCTTGCTGCCGTACCAGAGGTTGACCAAACCGCGCGAGAAGAACACGGCCGAGAACATGCTGGTCAGGATGCCCAGGCAGTGGACGACGGCAAAGCCGCGCACCGGCCCCGAGCCAAAGGCGAGCAGGGCCACACCGGCGATCAACGTGGTGATGTTGGAGTCAAAAATCGTGGCCCAGGCGCGGTCGTAACCGGCATGGATGGCCGCCTGGGGGCTGACACCGTTGCGCAGTTCTTCGCGCACGCGCTCGTTGATCAGCACGTTGGAGTCGATGGCCATGCCCAGCGCCAGCGCCATGGCGGCCATGCCGGGCAGCGTCAGCGTGGCCTGCAGCATGGACAGCAAGGCCACCAGCAGCAAGAGGTTCACGGCCAGGGCCAGGCTGGAGAACAGACCAAACATGGCGTAGTAAACACACATGAAGGCCACGATCACCAGGAAGCCCCAGGTCACGCTGTTGAAACCCTTGGCAATGTTTTCGGCGCCCAGGCTGGGGCCGATGGTGCGCTCTTCGATGATCTCCATCGGCGCAGCCAGTGAGCCTGCGCGCAGCAGCAGCGCGGTGTCGTTGGCTTCCACCGTGGTCATGCGGCCAGAGATTTGCACACGGCCACCACCGATTTCGGTGCGGATCACGGGGGCCGTCACGACCTCGCCCTTGCCCTTTTCGAACAGGATGATGGCCATGCGCTTGCCCACGTTTTCGCGGGTCACGTCCTTGAAGATGCGCGCACCCTTGGCGTCCAGCGTCAGGTTGACCACCGGCTCCTGGGTCTGGTTGTCAAAACCAGGCTGGGCATCGGTCAGGTTGTCGCCGGTCAGCACGACCTGCTTCTTGACGATGAGGGGGCGGCCTTCGCGGTCCAGGTAGCGTTCGGTGCCAAAGGGCACGGCGCCCTGGCCCTGTTCGGCGCTGCGGGCCTCGGTGCTTTCGTCGACCATGCGCACTTCCAGCGTGGCGGTGCGGCCCAGGATGTCCTTGGCCTTGGCGGTGTCCTGCACGCCGGGCAGCTGCACCACAATGCGCTCCAGGCCTTGCTGCTGGATCACGGGTTCGGCCACGCCGAGTTCGTTGATCCGGTTGTGCAGTGTGGTGATGTTCTGCTTGAGCGCCTGCTCCTGCACCTTTTGCGCCGCCTGCGGCTTCATGGTCAGGGTCAGCTTGAATTCGCTGCCTTCGGCGCTTTCGGCCACCAGCAGATCGGGGAACTGGTTGGCCAGCACATTCTTGGCGCCCGCCAGCTGCTGGGCGTCGCGCAAGCGCAGCTCCAGGCTCTGGCCGTTGCGGCCGATGCCGCCGTGGCGCACGTCCTTTTCGCGCAGCATGCTGCGGATGTCGCCCGCCAGCGATTCGACACGCTGGGTCAGGGCCGCTTTCATGTCGACCTGCAGCATGAAGTGCACGCCACCGCGCAGGTCCAGGCCCAGGTACATCGGCGCGGCGTGCAGGCTGGCCAACCAGGCCGGGGTGCGCGAGACCAAGTTGAGGGCCACCACATAGGCCGGATCGGCCGGGTCAGGGATCAGGGCTTTCTGGATCGCGTCCTTGGCCTTGAGCTGGTTGTCGGTGTTGTCAAAACGGGCACGCACCGAGTTGCCTTCGAGGGCCAGCACCTGAGGCGCGAGGCCTGCTGCCTTGAGCGCGTCCTCGACCTTGCCCAGGGTGGCGGTGTCCACCTTGATGGTGGCCTTGCCGGAAGACACCTGCACGGCCGGCGCTTCGCCGAAAAAGTTGGGGAGGGTGTAGAGGGCACCCAGGAGCAGCGCGATGACGATGATCGCGTACTTCCAGACCGGATAACGGTTCATGATGAATGGGGCGTTGAGCGTCGGCCTGGGCCGGGAAAAGACAGAAAGCCGCGTTCATCCCCTCGGGCGTGAACGCGGCATCCGGATTACTTGAGGGTGCCTTTGGGCAGAACCTGGACCACGGCCTGGCGCTGCATTTGCACTTCCACGCCCGCGGCCAGTTCGACGCCGATGTAGGCATCACCAATCTTGCTGACCTTGCCCAGCATGCCGCCAGCGGTCACGATCTCGTCGCCCTTGGCCAGGGCATCGATCATGGCGCGGTGTTCCTTCTGCTTTTTCATCTGGGGGCGGATCATGACGAAGTACAGCACCGCGAACATCAGCAACAGGGGCAGCATGCTCATCAGGGTGGACTGCATGTCGCCACCAGCGGCAGCAGCAGGAGCGGTTTGGGCAAAAGCGGAAGAAATGAACATGAAAACTCCAAAAATCGGTCGGATCACAGCACAACAGAGGGCATTGGCACCTCTGGTGTAGGCCATCGAAGGATTGTATGCGGCGCTATCATGCCCTGCCGATGTCTGGTTCAATGCCGGAATAACGGGTCCTGAATCCACACGCTCATCCCTGCCCCGTGCCCCTGTCTTTTCTCCCCATAAGCGCCCTGATGGGCTCGCTGGTGTCGCTGTGCATCGGCTCCACCTACGCCAAAACACTGTTCCCGGTGCTGGGCGCCGAAGGGGTTTCTGCCCTGCGCATTGGTCTGGCCATGGCCATGCTGATGCTGGCGTTTCGCCCCTGGCGCAGGCGCTGGCACGCCAGCGATGTGGCGCCGCTGACGCTCTACGGCGTGACACTGGGCGTCATGAACCTGCTGTTCTACCAGGCCATTGGGCGCATTCCGGTGGGGCTGGCCATTGCCATCGAGTTCACCGGCCCGCTGGCCGTGGCCTTGTGGAACTCGCGCCATGCACGCGACCTGCTTTGGGTCGGCCTGGTGGTGCTGGGCATGGCGCTGATCCTGCCGCTGCAGGGCCTGGACGCGCCCGGCGCGCTGGACGCCACCGGCATCGGGTATGCGCTGGGCGCCGCCGTCTGCTGGGCGCTGTACATCGTGTTTGGCCAGCGCGTGGCGCAGCGCTATGGCAGTGACGCCACCCCCATGGGCATGCTCGTGGCCGCTCTGGTGGTGGTGCCCATTGGCGCCTTCGAGGCCGGCGGCTTGCTGCTGGATGTGCAATGGTGGCTGCCGGGCCTGGCCGTGGCGCTGCTGTCGAGCGCCATACCGTATGCGCTGGAAATCTATGCGCTGAACCACCTGCCCAAACAAACCTTCAGCATCCTGCTGAGCCTGGAGCCGGTGATGGGCGCCCTGACGGGCTGGCTGATGCTGGCCGAAACCCTGAACCATCAGCAGCTGATGGCCATGGCCTTGATCGTGGCGGCGTCCATGGGCAGCGCCTGGGGAAGCCAGGCCAAGACCGCCGCCACGGACTGACGCTTCACTTCCAGCGCGTCAGCTCGATGTGCACGCCGCCCTGATCGCCGCTGAGGGTCACGGCGCCGTCCTGCACCGTGGCCTGCAGCTGCATGCTGCGCTCGGCCATCTTGGCCAGCTCCTGCGAGGCTTCAGTGGGCACCCGAAAGACCTGCAGTTTGTCGAGCCGGGTGAGCTTGCCCTCGATGCCTTTCCACCAGACTTCGGCCGCGTGGTTGAAGCAGTACAGGCGCACCGCGTCGGCCTTCTGGCAGGCCTTGGTGATGGGCTTTTCTTCGGGCTGGCCGACCTCGACCCACAGGCGGGTCTGGCCGGTGAAGTCCTTGAGCCAGAGGTCCGGATCGTCCGGATCGGACAGGCCCGCGCCAAAGGCCAGCGTGCCGTCGCCGCCGCAGGTGTCCTGCAGCTCGTGGGCGTTGAGGGCCAGCGCCAGCAGGCGCACCATCATGCGCTCGTCGGTCTCGCTGGGGTGGCGGGCCAGGGTGAGCGCATGGTCGGCGTAGTAGCCGTGGTCGATGTCGGCGATCGAGAGGTTCGCCTTGTAGATGGTGGACTTGAGGGCCATGAGAACCTGTAGGAGCGCGCCCCTGCGCGCGAATGCAATCTTCGGATTCGGCCGCAGGGGCGGCCTCCTACAGGGGGCGGGTCAGACGCGGCGCGCCAGTTCGGCGGCCTTGCCCACGTAGGTGGCGGGCGTCATGGCCAGCAGGCGGTCCTTGTCGGCCTGCGGGATTTCCAGGCTGTGGATCAGCTTGTGCAGGTCGGCCGCCGTCACGGTCTTGCCGCGGGTGACTTCCTTGAGCTTTTCGTAAGCGCCCTGCACGCCATAGCGGCGCATCACGGTCTGGATCGGCTCGGCCAGCACTTCCCAGGAGGCATCGAGGTCGGCGGCCAGCGCTTCTTGGTTGAGTTCGAGCTTGTTCAGGCCGGTCATCAAAGACGCATAGGCCAGCGCGGTGTAGCCCAGGCCCACCCCGATGTTGCGCAGCACGGTCGAATCGGTCAGGTCACGCTGCCAGCGGCTGATCGGCAGCTTTTCGCTCAGGTGCTTAAGCACGGCGTTGGCCAGGCCCAGATTGCCTTCGGCGTTTTCGAAGTCGATCGGGTTGACCTTGTGCGGCATGGTGGACGAGCCGATTTCGCCGTCTTTGAGCTTTTGCTTGAAGTAGCCCAGGCTGACATAGCCCCAGATGTCGCGGGCCAGGTCAATCAGGATGGTGTTGGCTCGCGCAGTGGCGTCGAACAGCTCGGCCATGTAGTCGTGCGGCTCGATCTGGATGCTGAAGGGCTGGAAGGTCAGGCCCAGGCCCCAATCCGAATTCTGGGTTTCGCCCAGCTCGGGTGTCTCCACCACTTTGCGGGCAAAGGCTTCCCAGTCGAAGTCGGGCCAGGCCGACAAGTGGGCGTTGTAGTTGCCCACGGCGCCGTTCATCTTGCCCATGAGTTTGACGGCGGCGATCTTCTCGCGGCAGCCGTTCAGACGCACCACCACGTTGGCCAGCTCCTTGCCCACGGTGGTGGGGCTGGCGGTCTGGCCGTGGGTGCGGCTGAGCATGGGCACGTCGGCAAAGGTGTGGGCCATCTCGCGCAGCTTGGCGATGATGCCGTCCAGGCCCGGCAGCATGACTTCGGCACGGGCGTGCTTGATCTGCAGGGCGTGGCTGGTGTTGTTGATGTCTTCGCTGGTGCAGGCAAAGTGCACGAACTCGGCGTTCTTTTCCAGCTCGGGGCGGTCCTTGAACTTGGATTTGATCCAGTACTCCACGGCCTTGACGTCGTGGTTGGTGGTCTTCTCGAATTCCTTGATGGCCACACCGTCGGCTTCGCTGAAGTTCTTGACCAGGCCGGTCAGGTAGGCGCGGGCACCCGGGGAAAGCGGCTTGAACTCGTCAAATCCGGCGTCCGACAGGGCGATGAACCAGGCGATTTCGACCTGCACGCGGCGGTGCATGTAACCCAGCTCGCTCACCAGGGGGCGCAGGGCATTGAGTTTGCTGGCGTAACGGCCATCCAGCGGCGAGAGGGCGGAAATCGGGGCAAAGTTCATCCCCCGATTGTAGGCGGGCCGGGTTTACCCGAGGTGGTCAGTATCCCAGCCATCCGCGAACAACGCATCCTTCTTTTACAATGAATTTCACGTTTTTGTGCATTTCCAACATGAAACTCATCGGTTCACTCACCAGCCCCTACGTCTGCAAAGTCCGCATCGTGCTGGCCGAGAAAAAGCTGGACTACCACTTCGTGACCGAAGAAGTGTGGTCCGCCGACACCCGCATCCACGAGTCCAATCCGCTGGGCAAGGTGCCCTGCCTGATCATGGAAGGGCACGAAGCCGTGTTCGACTCGCGCGTGATCGTGGAGTACCTGGACACGCTCTCGCCCGTGGGCAAGCTGATCCCGGCAAGTGGTCGGGAACGTGCCGAGGTCAAGACCTGGGAAGCGCTGGCCGACGGGGTGATGGATGCCGCCTTGCTGGCCCGCATGGAAGCCATCTGGGCGGGCCGGGCCGAAGGCGAGCGCAGCCAGGCCTGGATCGACCGACAGTTGAGCAAAATTGACCATGCCCTGCGTGCCATGAGCCAGGGCCTGGGTGACAAGCCTTTTTGCTCTGGCGTATACATGAGCCTGTCGGACATCGCGGTGGGATGCGCCCTAGGCTACCTGGATTTCCGTTTCCCGCAGATCAACTGGCGTGAGCCTCATCCCAACCTGCATCGGCTGTTTGACAAGCTGATGCAGCGCCAAAGCTTCATCGACTGCATTCCCCGGGCCTGAGTCCGGGGACAAGCCTTCTTATTTGTAGAAGGCCTCGACTTTGCCCTTGAGCTTGAGCATCAGGGGATTGCCCTTGCGGTCGACCGTCTTGCCCGCGGGCACCTTGATCCAGCCTTCGCTGATGCAGTATTCCTCCACATCGGCACGCTCCTTGCCGTTGAAAAGGATGCCGATGTCATGCTCGAAAATGGCCGCCACAAAGTGGGGGCTGCGCGGGTCAATCGACAGGTGGTCGGGCAATTCGGGGCGGGTGGTGTCGGTCATGTTCTGAGTCGGCAATGGAATCTGTGCCCGATTGTCGGGCAAATATCAGGGACATCGGTGCGGGCTCAGTCCATCACATGCCGCCACAGGGCCAGCACCGCATCGCGCTGGGTCTGCAACTGCTGCAGCGGCAGCGCGGTCGGGTCCTCGTTCAGGCGGGCGCGGTGCTGCAGGCGCCGCATCTCGCGGTAGGCGTCGGCCGCCGCCTGACCCATGCCCGGCGTCAGCAAGCCCGCGACTTCGGCGCGGTGCAGCAGGGCAATGTTGCCCACGTTGTCGGCCAGGGTGGGGTGGGCCGCGGTGTGCAGCAACACCAGGTACTGGACCACAAACTCCACATCCACCATGCCGCCGGGGCTGTGCTTGAGGTCAAAGCGCCCTTCGGGCACGGCATGGGCATCGCGCACCTTCTCGCGCATGGCCACAATTTCGGCCTTGAGGCTGGCCGCATCGCGCTGCGCGCTGATCACTGCATGGCGCACCGCGTCAAAAGCCGGTTGCAGACTCTGCAAACCCATGACAAAACGCGCTCGGGTCATGGCCTGGTGCTCCCAGGTCCAGGCGGTGTTGCTGCCGCGCTGCTGCTGGTAGTCGGCATAGGCTTCGAAGCGCGTGACCAGCAGGCCCGAGTTGCCGTTGGGCCGCAGGGCGGTGTCGATCTCGTACAGATCGCCTTCGCCGGTCTTGATCGTCATCCAGTTGATGAGCTTGCGCACATAAGCGGCATACACCTCCTGTGCACGCTCGTCTTCGTCGTCGTAGACAAACACGATGTCCAGGTCGCTGCCGTAGCCCAGCTCCTTGCCACCCAACTTGCCGTAGCTGATGACGGCAAAGCGGGGTTCGTCGCGGTGGCGGTTTTTCAGGCGGTCCCAGCACCAGCGGGCCGTCACGCGCAGCACGGCATCGGCCAACGCGCTCAGATCGTCGGCCACCTGCTCGACCGTGAGCACACCTTCCACGTCACGCGCGAGCGTGCGGAACTGCTCGGCATGGTGGGCTCGGCGCAACAGGTCCAGCAGGCTTTCCTCGTCGTCTTCGCCGGTGCGCTGCAGGGCGGCGCGGCGGGCTTCGAGTTCGGCTTCAAAGTCGGCCGGGTCAAAGCGGCTGTCAAACAAATTGCCTCCGGCCAGCTCGTCGATCACGCCCGGGTGCTTGACCAGGTAACGGGCGGGCCAGCGCGCAGCGCCCAGCAGGCGCAGCAGGCGTTCATGGATGGCCGGGCGCTCCAGCAGGAGTGACAAATAAATCTCGCGGCGCAGCAGGGGCTCGATCCAGTCGGCCATGCGCAGCACAGCCTCTTCGTTGCAGCGCTCCTCCGACAGCCATTGGGCGGTGCGCTGCAGCAAGCGCAGCAGGCGGCCGCGCGCATCTTCGCGCAGGGCATGCACGCGCGGGTTGTCGTTCCATGCCATCAGCCGATCACGTACCGCTTGAGGGAACTCACCGAGCACCGCTTCCAGCTCGGCATGCTCACGGCCGTTTTTGGCACCGTTCTTGCCGTTGCAGCCTTTGCACTCACGGTCACCGCCGAGCAAAGTGTCGAACTCCTGGGCGACCAGTTCGCGGTGCATGTCCAGGGTGGTCAGGAAACCACAGACATCGGCGTGGCCCAAGGTGTGTGCGATCCAGGCCAGATCGTCATCGTCGGTGGGCAGCACATGGGTCTGCTGGTCGTCCAGGTACTGGATGCGGTGCTCGACGCGCCGCAAAAACACATAGGCTTCGCTCAAGGCGTCGGCCGTGGCCTGCGGCATCAGGCCGGCCCGGGCCACGCGCTGCAGCGCATCCAGCGTGGGGCGGGTGCGCAGCTCGGGGAACTGGCCGCCACGCACCACCTGCAGCAGCTGCACGGTGAATTCGATCTCGCGGATGCCGCCACGCGAGAGCTTGACGTCGTTGGCACGCTCGGGGTGACCGGCGCTGCGCTTGCTGGCGTGGTCGCGGATCTGCTGGTGCAGCACCCGCAGCGACTCGAAAACGTTGTAGTCCAGGTAACGGCGGAACACGAAAGGCAGCACGACCGAGCGCAGCTGCTGGGCCGAACCGCTGAGCACAGCGCTGCGCGGGGCCACCACGCGGCTCTTCATCCAGGCAAAGCGCTCCCACTCGCGGCCCTGCACCAGCAGGTATTCCTCCAGCGCGCCCAGCGACACGACGCTGGGGCCGGAGTTGCCGTTGGGACGCAGGGCCAGATCGACCCGGAACACAAAACCGTGCTCGGTGGTGTCGCCGATCAGGGCGTACATGCGCTTGACGCCGCGGGCAAAGTACTCCTGGTTGGACAGGCGCCCACGGCCCTCGGCGTTGCCGGCGGTCTCGCCGTCTTCGTCGTAGACGTAAATCAGGTCAATGTCGCTGGAGACGTTCAACTCGCGCGCGCCCAGTTTGCCCATGCCGATGATCCAGAGCTGCGCGCGCTGGCCCGAAGGGGTCA
>JACCDV010594073.1_pt1 | contig 15469 bp, 11 predicted proteins | sample 7446131 | NCBI WGS metagenome assembly JACCDV01 (sample SAMN15323448, study PRJNA562643) | freshwater metagenome | isolation source: river surface water | place: USA:Blue River Watershed | collected 2017-08-17 | reverse complement strand
TTCTTGATGTTTTCTTGATGCCGCCCTCCTGAAACTTGCGCGGGTCTTGACGGCGCATTTCCTACGATCCATCTCATCTGTTGAGAACTGGAGAAACACATGGACATCGTGTTGATGGCGTTGGCCGTCGGGCTGCTGGTCTACCTGATCGCGGCCTTGCTCAACCCGGAGGACTTTTCATGAACACCCAAGCCTGGGCCCTGTTGGGCCTGTTCTGCGTGGTGCTGCTGTCGGCCGCATGGCCGCTGGGGCGCTACCTGCACGCGGTGATGGAGGGGCGCGTGGCCTGGCTGCGCCGCGCCGAAACCACCGTTTTGCGCCTGTGCGGCGCGCAACCCGATGCCGACATGGGCTGGAAGGCCTACGCCCTGTCGCTGATCCTGTTCAACCTGCTGGGGGTCCTCGTCGTCCACCTGCTGCAGAGCTTGCAGCATGTGCTGCCGCTCAACCCCCAAGGCATGGCCGCGGTCACCCCCGACTCGGCCTTCAACACGGCGGTGAGCTTCGTCACCAACACGAACTGGCAGGGCTACGGTGGCGAGTCGACGATGAGCTACCTCACGCAGATGCTGGGCCTGTCGGTGCAGAACTTCCTGTCGGCGGCCACAGGCATCGCCGTGGTGGTGGCCCTGATCCGGGGCTTCGTGCGGCACAGCGCGCAAGGGCTGGGCAATGCGTGGGCCGACCTGCTGCGCGCCACCCTGTGGGTGCTGCTGCCCATCTGCGTCGTGTACGCGGTGTTCCTGGTGAGCCAGGGCGTGATCCAGAACTTCCTGCCTTACGTCGAGGTGCAGACGCTGGCCGGTCAGCCTCAGACGCTGGCCATGGGGCCGGTGGCGTCTCAGGAGGCCATCAAGATGCTGGGCACCAACGGTGGCGGCTTCTTCAACGCCAACTCGGCGCACCCGTTCGAGAACCCGACCGCGCTGAGCAACTTCGTCCAGATGCTGTCGATCTTCCTGATCCCGGCGGCGCTGTGCTTCACCTTCGGTCGCATGGTGGGCGATGCCCGCCAGGGCTGGAGCGTGATCTCGGTGATGTTCGTGCTCTTCGTTGCCGGCGCATGGGCCGCCACCCACTTCGAGCAACAGGGCAACCCGCAGTGGAGCGGTCTCGGCGTGAGCCAGGCGCAAACGGCCGAGCAGTCGGGCGGCAACATGGAGGGCAAGGAGGTGCGCTTTGGCATCGCCGCGTCGGCCCTGTTTGCCACCGTCACCACCGACGCCTCGTGCGGCGCGGTCAACGCCATGCACGACTCCTTCACGCCGCTGGGCGGCATGGTGCCGCTGGTCAACATGCAGCTCGGTGAGGTGGTGTTCGGCGGCGTGGGCACGGGCCTGTACGGCATGCTGATCTTCGCGGTGATGGCGGTGTTCATCGCCGGGCTCATGATCGGGCGCACGCCGGAGTACCTGGGCAAGAAGATCGAGGCCTTCGAGATGAAGATGGTCTCGCTGGCCATCCTGATCACGCCCACCCTGGTGCTGGGCGGCACGGCGCTGGCCGTCTCGCTCGACGTGGGGCGGGTGGGCGTGGCCAACCCCGGTGCCCATGGCTTCTCGGAGATCCTGTACGCGCTGACCTCGGCCGCCAACAACAACGGCAGCGCCTTCGCGGGCCTGTCGGCCAACACGCCCTTCTACAACCTGTTGCTGGCCGTGGCGATGTGGTTCGGCCGCTTTGGCGTGATCGTGCCTGTGCTGGCGCTGGCGGGCTCGCTGGCGGCCAAGAAGCGACTGGCCGTTCACCAAGGGACCATGCCCACGCACGGCCCCTTGTTCGTGGCCCTGCTGATGGGGGTGGTGCTCCTGATCGGCTTGCTCAATTACGTTCCTTCGCTGGCCCTGGGGCCGGTGGTGGAGCACCTGATGCTGTGGCGCTGAAGGAGCACACATGACACGCTCTGCTTTCAAGTTGTTCGACCCGGCGCTGCTGCAGCCGGCCGTGCTGGATGCGTTGCGCAAGCTCGACCCTCGCGTGCAATGGCGCAATCCCGTGATGTTCGTGGTCTACGTGGGCAGCTGGTTGACCACGGTCCTGGCCCTGCGCGCCCTGGCGGGGGGGAACGATGCCGGCGCTGAATCGTCGGGTTTCATCGTGGCCATTGCCCTGTGGCTGTGGTTCACCGTGCTGTTCGCCAACTTCGCCGAGGCGATGGCCGAGGGCCGCAGCAAGGCGCAGGCCGCTTCGCTGCGCAGCCTCAAGAAGCAGACCTGGGCCAAGAAGCTCGAGTCGGCCGACGCGAATGCCAAGTGGCACCCCATCGAGTCTTCCGCTCTGCGCAAGGGCGACCACGTCATGGTGCAGGCCGGCGACGTGATCCCGGCCGATGGCGAGGTGGTCGAGGGCGTGGCCTCGGTCGATGAAAGCGCCATCACGGGCGAGTCGGCCCCGGTGATCCGCGAGTCCGGTGGTGACTTTTCGGCTGTCACCGGCGGCACGCGCGTGCTCTCGGACTGGATCATGGTGCGGGTGTCGGTGAACCCGGGCGAGACCTTCGTCGACCGCATGATCGCGATGGTCGAGGGCGCCAAGCGCCAGAAGACGCCCAACGAGATCGCGCTGACCATCTTGCTGGTGGCCCTGACCATCGTCTTCCTGGTCGTCACCGTCAGCTTGTTGCCGTTCTCGGTGTTCGGCGTGGCGGCTTCCGGTGCGGGCGAGCCGGTCTCGGTGGTGGTGCTGGTGGCCCTGCTGGTCTGCCTGATCCCCACCACCATCGCCGGGCTGCTGTCGGCCATCGGCGTGGCGGGCATGAGCCGCATGATGCAGGCCAACGTGATCGCCACCTCTGGACGAGCTGTCGAGGCCGCGGGCGACGTGGACGTGCTGCTGATGGACAAGACCGGCACCATCACCCTGGGCAACCGCCAGGCGGCCGAGTTCATCCCGGCGCCGGGCGTGCGCAAGGCCGACCTGGCCGATGTCGCGCAGCTCGCTTCGCTGGCCGATGAAACGCCCGAAGGCCGCAGCATCGTGGTGCTGGCCAAGCAGCAGTTCGACCTGCGTGGGCGCGACCTGCAGGCCATGAACGCCAGCTTCGTGCACTTCTCGGCGCAAACGCGCATGAGCGGGGTGGACCTGGGCACGCGCCAGATCCGCAAGGGCGCTGCCGAGGCCATCCGCAAGCACGTGACGGCCTTGGGCGGGCACTTCCCCAGCGCCATCGACTCGGCGGTGGAGGCTGTGGCCAACAAGGGCAGCACCCCGCTGGTGGTCAGCGACGGGGCCCAGGTGCTGGGCGTGGTCGAGCTCAAGGACATCGTCAAGGGCGGCATCAAGGAGCGCTTCGCCGAGCTGCGCCGCATGGGCATCCAGACGGTGATGATCACCGGTGACAACCGCCTGACGGCCGCGGCCATCGCCGCCGAAGCCGGCGTGGACGACTTCCTGGCCGAGGCCACGCCCGAGATGAAGCTGGCGCTGATCCGCGAGCACCAGGCCGCTGGACGCCTCGTGGCGATGACGGGTGACGGCACCAACGACGCACCCGCCCTGGCCCAGGCCGACGTGGCCGTGGCGATGAACTCGGGCACGCAGGCCGCCAAGGAGGCCAGCAACATGGTCGACCTCGACAGCAACCCGACCAAGCTCATCGAGGTGGTGGAGACCGGCAAGCAGATGCTGATGACGCGCGGCTCGCTGACCACCTTCAGCGTGGCCAACGACGTGGCGAAGTACTTCGCCATCGTCCCGGCGGCCTTCGTGTCAACCTACCCGCAACTGGCGGCGCTCAACGTGATGCACCTGGCGAGCCCGACCTCGGCGGTGCTGTCGGCGGTGGTGTTCAACGCGCTGGTCATCGTCTTCCTGATCCCGCTGGCGATCAAGGGCGTGCCTTATCGCGCACTGGGCGCGGCCACGCTGCTGCGCCGCAACCTGCTGATCTACGGGCTGGGCGGTGTGCTGGTGCCGTTCATCGGCATCAAGCTGATCGACCTGGTCCTGAGCGGCCTGGGTCTGGTCTGACCCCCACGACAAGGAGATGCACATGCCATCACAAACACCTTTGACTTCCTTCATCCGCCCGGCCGTCAGCCTGTTCCTGGTCCTGACCGTGGTCACGGGGGTGCTCTACCCGCTGGCGGTCACGGGCGTGGGCCAGGGGCTGTTCGCCGAGCAGGCCCAAGGCAGCTTGCTGCACCGCGAGGGCGGGCAGGCTGTGGGCTCGCGCCTGATCGGCCAGGCCTTCACCGACCCCGGCCATTTCTGGTCTCGCCCATCGGCCACGGCGCCCACGCCCTACAACGCGGCCAACTCCGGTGGCTCCAACCTGGGGCCGCTGAACCCCGCCCTGACGGACGCGGTCAAGGCCCGTGTTCAAGCCTTGCGCGACGCCGATCCGGGCAACACCCAGCCGGTCCCGGTGGACCTGGTGACCGCCTCGGGCAGTGGGTTGGACCCGCACATCAGTGTGGCCGCCGCGCATTTTCAGGTGGACCGTGTGGCCAAGGCCAGAGGTTTGTCACGTGACACCGTGCATGGGCTGGTCGAGCAGCACACCGAGCGCCCCTGGCTGGGCTTTTTCGGCGAGCCCAGGGTCAACGTGCTGTTGCTCAACCTGGCGCTGGACAAAGCGCGGCCCTGATGCCCCGTGAGGTGATCGTGGCCGGCCGGCACAATGGGGGCTGTGTCGATTCCGCACCACCTTCCCCCCGCGCCACCCTCCTTCTGGCAAGCCTTCCTCTACTGGCTGCGCCTGGGCTTCGTCAGTTTCGGTGGACCTGCCGGGCAGATCGCGCTCATGCACGAGGACCTGGTCGAGCGCAAACGCTGGATCTCGGAGCGGCGTTTTCTGCACGCGCTGAACTACTGCATGGTGCTGCCGGGGCCGGAGGCGCAGCAGCTGGCCACCTACATCGGCTGGCTCATGCACCGCACCTGGGGCGGCATCGTGGCGGGCGGCTTGTTCGTGCTGCCGTCGCTGCTCATCCTGATCGGGCTGTCTTGGGTCTACCTGGCCTGGGGGCACGTGCCGGCGGTGGCCGGGGCGCTGTACGGCATCAAACCGGCGGTCACGGCCATCGTGGTCTCGGCGGCGGTGCGCATCGGCTCGCGGGTGCTCAAGAACGGCTGGTTGTGGGGCATCGCGGTGGCGGCCTTCGTGGCCATCTTCGCGCTGGGCCTGCCGTTTCCGCTGATCGTGCTGATGGCGGGCGTCGTCGGGTTCATCGGCGGGCGCATCGCGCCTGAGCGGTTCATGGTGGGCTCAGGCCATGGCGCGGCGAGCACACCCCATGGCCCTGCCGTCATCGACGACCACACGCCCACGCCGCCCCATGCCCGCTTCACCTGGGGGCGCTTCTGGCGTGTGCTGCTCACTTGTCTGGCCTTGTGGGCTGCGTGCATCGGTGGTTTGACGCTGCTGCTGGGCTGGGATGCTGTGCTCACTCAGATGGCTTGGTTCTTCACCAAGGCGGCGCTGCTGACCTTCGGGGGCGCTTACGCGGTGCTGCCGTACGTCTACCAGGGGGCGGTCGAGCACTTCCAGTGGCTCACGCCCGCGCAGATGATCGACGGCCTGGCCTTGGGTGAGACCACGCCCGGGCCGCTGATCATGGTGGTGTCCTACGTGGGCTTCGTGGGCGGCTGGACCAAGGCGCTGTTCGGGCCCGAGGCCTTGCCGCTGGCCGGCATCGTGGCCGCGGGTGTCGTCACCTGCTTCACCTTTCTGCCTTCGTTCTGCTTCATTTTCCTGGGCGCGCCGTTCATCGAGTCCACCCACGGCAAGCTCGGTTTCACCGCACCGCTGACGGGCTTCACCGCCGCGGTGGTGGGCGTTATCGCCAACCTGGCGGTGTTCTTCGCGTACCACGTGCTGTGGCCGCAACGCTGGGGTGGTGGCTTCGAGTGGGCCGCAGCGATCATCGGGGCCGGCGCGGCGCTGGCCTTGTTCCGATTCAAGGTGGGCGTGATCCCGGTCGTGCTGGCATCGGGCCTGGCGGGGCTGGTGTGGCAACTGATGCGGTGAGCAGCTGCCACACCGAGGTCATCAGAACGCCTCCACCCCTCGCCCTTCGTCCTCGCTGACCAGCCGCTGCGCTGCCTGCCTGCCGAACCGCCAGAACAGCACGGGCGTGAGGAAGGTGTCCAGCAGCGTCGAGCTGATGAGCCCTGAGAAGATCACCACCGCCACGGGGTGCAGGATCTCGGTGCCCGGCCGCTCGGCCTCGAACAGCAGCGGCGCCAGCGCGAAGGCCGTCACCAGCGCCGTCATCAGCACGGGGCTCAGGCGCTCCAGAGAGCCGCGCACGATCATGGCCTGATCGAAGCCTTCTCCTTCCAGCCGCATCAGGTTGAGCCAGTGGCTGACTTTGAGGATGCCGTTGCGCACCGAGATGCCGGCCAAGGTGACGAAGCCGATCATGGCCGCCACAGACAGCGGCTGCCCTGACAACCACAGGCCCAGCACCGCGCCCACCAGCGCCAGCGGGATGTTGGCCATGACGAGCACCGCCAGCCGAGCCGAGCGGTAGCGCGTGTGCAGCACCGCGAACATCAGCACCAGCGAGACGATGGACAGCAGGCCCACCAGTCGGCTGGCTTCTTCTTGCGCCTGGAACTGCCCGCCCAGGGTCACGAAGTAACCGGTGGGCAGCGCGTGCTGGGCCACCGCCTGGCGGATGTCTTCAACGACGTCGGACAGCGCCCGGTCTTCGGCGCTGGCCGACAGCACGATGCGCCGGCGCCCGTCTTCGCGGCTGACCTGGTTGGGCCCGTCGCCTTCATCGATGCGGGCCAGCTGCGACAGCGGCACGCGGCCGTTGGGGGATTCGAGCAGCACCTGGCCCAGGCCTTCGAGGCTGCGCGCGCCCTCGGGCAGGCGCACCACCAGCGCGAAGCGCCGGTTGCCTTCGCTGAGCTGCGCGAGCTCTTCGCCTTCGACCAGCGTCTGCAGCGCTGCAAGCACATGCGCCACCGGCACGCCCAGCCGCGAGGCGGCCTCGTGGTCGATGCGCACCTGGATCTGCGGCGCCAGCACCTGCTTTTCGATTTCGAGGTCGGCCAGGCCGGGGATGTCGGCCAGGCGTTCGCGCAAGGCCTCGGCCTGGTTGCGCAGCGTGTCCAGGTCTTCGCCAAAAACCTTGATGGCGATCGGCGAGCGCACGCCCGAGAGCATGTGGTCGATTCGGTGCGAGATGGGCTGGCCGATGGCGATGGACACCGGCAGGTTCACCAGCCTGGATCGGATGTCGGCCTGGATATCGGCCATGCTGCGCTGGAGTTCGGATGCGGGCTGAAGGCCCACATCGAGCTCGCTGACGTGCACCCCTTCGGCGTGTTCGTCGAGCTCGGCGCGGCCGCTGCGCCGCCCCACGTGCGTGACCTCGGGCACCTCGCGCACCAGGCGCTCGGCCTGGGCCGCCAGCGCCGACGACTCGGCCAGCGTGACGCCCGGGTTCAGCCGCAGACCGATGAGCAGCGTGCCTTCGTTGAACGGTGGCAGGAAGGTGGTCGGGAAAAAGGGCACGGCAGCCAGTGCAGTCACCACGGCAACGGCCGCCGCAGCCAGCGCGCGACGAGGATGTGTCAGCACGCCCAGCAGTGCGGTTTCATAACGCGCCTTCAGCCAGGCCAGGGCCTTCGTGTCGCCATGGCCTGCCGAGGCCAGTCGCGGCAGCAGCCACGAGGCCAGCACGGGCGTGACCGTCACCGACACCAGCAGTGATGCCAGCGTCGAGACGATGAAGGCGATGCCCAGCGGCACGAACAGCCGCCCTTCGATGCCCGGCAGCGCGAACAGCGGCAGGAAGACCAGCACGATGATGGCCGTGGCGTAGAGGATGCCCGATCGCACCTCCATCGATGCGTCGCGCACCACCTGCAGCCAGGGCAGGCGTTGGCCTTCGGGCTTGGTGCGCTCGACCTTGAGCCGGCGCAGGATGTTCTCCACGTCCACCACCGCGTCGTCCACCAGCCCGCCGATGGCGATCGCCAGGCCCCCCAACGTCATCGTGTTGATCGACAGCCCGAACCAGCTAAACACCAGCACCGTGGCGAGAATGGACACGGGGATGGCCGTCAGCGCGATCAGGGTGGGGCGCCAGGTGCCCAGGAAGGCGAACAGGATCACCGCCACGAACACCGCCGCGCCGATGAGCTTGCCCTGCAGCGTGTTCACCGAGGCCTCGATGAAGCTGGCCTGGCGGAAGGTCACGCGCGGCTCGGCCATGCCAGGGGGCAGCGAGTTGCGCATGTCCACCAGCGCGGCCTCGATGACGCGCGTGAGCGCCAAGGTGTCGGCCGAAGGCTGCTTCTGGATGCCCAGGATGACAGCGGGCTGCCCCTCGAAGCCCGCGTCACCGCGCTTGATGGCGGGCGCGAAGCTCACGCCGGCGACCTGGCGCAGCAGCACCGGCTGGCCGTTGCGCGTGGTGAGCACGAGGTCCTGCAGGTGGGCCAGCTCGGTGGTGCGGCCGAGGTGGCGGATCAGGTACTCGCGGCCGTTGCGCTCAAGAAAGCCCCCGGAGGTGTTGGCCGAGAAGCCGCGCAGCGCCGAGGCCAAGTCGGCCAGGGTGACGCCGAGTTCGGCCATGCGCTCGGTGTCGGGCTGCACCTGGAACTGCCGCACCTCGCCGCCGATCGGGATGACCTGTGCCACGCCGGGGATCGCCATCAGGCGCGGGCGCAGCACCCAGTCGGCGTGCTCGCGCACCGCCATCGGCGAGACCTTGGTGGTGTCGATGGGGATGGCGATCTGCATGACCTCGCCCATGATCGAGCTCACCGGGCCCATGTGCGGCGTGATGCCTTGGGGCAGGCCTTCGCCCAGGGTGCCCAGGCGCTCGGCCACCATCTGCCGCGCGCGGTAGATGTCGGTGGACCAGTCGAAGCTCACGTAGACGAAGGAAAGCCCAGCGCTCGATGTGGAGCGCACCGCCTGCACGTCTGGCAGGCCGTTGAGGGCGGTCTCCAGCGGGAAGGTGATGAGCTGTTCGACCTCTTCGGGGGCCATGCCGCCGGCTTCGGTCATCAGCGTGACGGTGGGCTGGTTCAGGTCGGGGAAGACATCGACCGGGGTGCGCGAGAGCGTGTAGGCGCCCTGGGCCATCAGCACCGCGGCGATGAGCAGCACCATCAGGCGGTGGGCCAGGGCGGTGTCGAGGAGCCATCTGAACATCGTGGGCTCCTTTTCAACGGACCTGGTTGACCAGGTGGGCGCCCTGCACCAGCACCTGCTCACCGGCCTTCAGGCCTGCGGTGACGCGCACGCGCGTGCCGTCCAGCGGCGCGTGCGTGACCCAGCGCGGCTCGAAGCGATCGGGCGCGGTCTGCACCCAGGCGACGTCCTGGTTGCCCGCGCCCTTGACGAGCGCGGAGCGGGGCAGGGCGATGCCGGGCAGGGCCTGGCGCGTTTGCGCGACCACCTTCACCGCCTGGCCCAGCACGAGGCTGCTGAGGGCCTGCGAGTCACCGCTGAAGACGATGGGCAGGGCCTGGTCGCGCAGGCTGTGCGCGGCGCCCACCTGCCGCAGCGGCACGCTGGTGTCGCCCAGCACGAGGTGGGCCGAGCCGATCTGCTGCGCCTGGCTCGGGTCGCGCACCAGGGCCTCGATGCGCTGGCGACGTGGGGCGATGACCTCGTAGAGGGTGTCGCCGGGCTGCACGACCTGGCCGGTCACGACCTGGGCCGAGGCGATGACGCCCGAGACCGGCGCCACGAGCGCGTCGCGCCGCGACAGGCCACCGCTCAAGGCGCCCAGGCGCTGGCGCAGGCCCTCGACCTCGGCGCTGGCGGCTTCGGTGTCCCTGCGGGCCACCGTGTCGGCGAGTTCTTGCAGGCGCGCGAGGCGGCGCTCGGCCACCTGCAAGGCGGCGCGCAGCTCGGCTTGTTGCGCGCGCAGGCTGGCCTGCTCCAGCGAGCCGGTGGTGGGCTCAACGTGCGCGAGCACTTGGCCTTGCCGAACGGCTTGGCCCAGCGATGGCAGGCCCTTGGGGCCGGCGACCACGCGCCCCGCGAGGGCGGCTTGCACGCGGCCACCGGCGTTGGGGTCCATCACCACCTTGGCGGGCAACTCAAAGGCCTGGGGCCACTGGCCAGCTTGCACCGCCAACGTGCGCAGGCGCAGTTGCTGTTGGGCCGCCTTGGGCATGAGCACGCTGCCATCGCCTTGCCGGCGAGGGGCTTCGCGCAGCGTGGCGGCGGGCGCTGGTTCCTCATCGTGGTCGTGGCCTTCGTGAGCCCAGGTCAGAGATGAAAAGGAAGTGGTGCCGATGAGCACGAGGCCGACGAAGGCGCGTTGAAGTGCAGTCATGGAGAGGTTCGAAAGGGGTGTCATGGTGTTCACTCCGGCAGCAGTCCGGCTGCCTGGCGCCACGCAGAGGTGGCGGCTGCCAGGTCGATGGCGGCCAGCGCGGCCTGTCGGGCTGCGTCCTGTGCTTCCTGCGCGATGCGCAGCCGCATGGGCAGGTCGCTCTCACCCAGGCGAAAGGACTTGTCGAAGAAGCCCTGGCTTTCTTGTGCGAGGGTGGCGCGGCGTTGTGCGGCCTCGTGCACGCGCTGGGCGGCGCGCCAGCGGGCTTGTGCGCCAGCGAGCGCGGCCTGGGCCTGTTGGTGCTGCCTCGTGGCCAGCACGCTCAGCTCGGTGGCATCGGCGTGAGCGCGTGCCGCGATGGCCCGCTGCGCAGGTGATTCGCCCCAGGGCAGCCGCAGGCCCACGGTGAGCTGGCGTTGCCGGGGTTCGCCGCGCTGGTCCCGGCTTTGCACCGTGCCCAGGAGCAGTTCAGGGTTGGCGCGCGACTGCGTGTCTGCCAGCTCGGCCGCCTGGCGGGCCGTGGCGGCCTGCTGATCGAGGTCGCGCACCAGGGGGTGTTGGGCGAGGTCGGGGAGGGGCTCGCGGGGGACGGGCTCAGAGCCGCTTGGCCATGACCTGCCTGGGGTGTTCGGCTGCCATGGCTGCGTGCTGCCCATCAGCCCTTGCAAGGCCTGCCACGCCAGCAGGTCTTGGCCTTCGGCCCGGGCCTGCGCCGATTGCGCCAGCGCCAGCGCGCCATCGGCCTGGTGCGCATCGGCGCGGGCCAGGTCGCCAGCGCGCACGCGCCGGTGCACGTCGTCGCTCAGGGCCCGGGCGTGCTCGACCTGATCGTGGGCCAGGGCCAGCTCCGCGCTCGCGCGTTGCCACGCCCACCAGGCTTCGCGCACCTGGCCGGCGAGCTGCAGCCGTGCGCTGGCGAGTCGGGTGTCCAGCGCCTGCTCTTCGTGTGCGACCAGGGCCTGGCTGCGCGAGCGTTGGCCGGGCAGCCACAGGGGCAGGGCCACGCCGACTTCCAGCTCCTGCGCGCCCCGGTCTGTGCCGGGGCGGTCGGTTTGCGCGCGCAGCTCCAGCGCGCCGGCTTGGGCCGTCCAGGCGTCGGCGGCTTGGCGTGAGGCCGTCAGCGCGCTGCGTCTGGCTGACAGGGATTGGGGCAGGGGCTGCGCGGCCCAGGCCTGCTCGAAGGCCTGGGCGAGGGTGTCCAGGGGCTGTGCGTGGGCTGCCAGGGCCGCGCCCGCGAGGGCGATGCTGGCGGCCAAGTGCAGGGGCGTGCCCCACAGTGGGCGTTCGTGTCGGTGCATGCGATGCGTCTTTCGGTGAAGCGGTCGGACGGCATCGGCGAGGCACACCCGGCCTCACGCGCGCAGGGCGTCAGGCGGCGGCCGCCACCCGCAAGGGGGCGCGCACGCAGGTGTCAGAAGGGGCGGGTCAGGGCCTCCTCGCCGATCAGGCGAGGGCGGGCCACTTGGGGCGTTCGGGGCGCGCGGTGGGCGGCGCGGGCAGGCCCTGGGTCAGGGTGGGCACGGGCAGTGTGGAGGCGGACATCGCCTGCACCGGGCGCACTTCGTGAACCAGCACCGTGCCGCTGTGGCAGACGTGACAGTCGCTGTGGGTGCTGCTGGCTTCATCGCCGTGATCGCCGGCATCGCCCGAGGTGCCATGCGCATCGGGGGCATCGGCCACCGTGGCGTGCCGGTGCTCGGGCTGGTGGTGCCCGATGTGGTGGCTCGCTGCCTCGTCCTCGTGCTGGCAGTACGGGGCCGCCGCAGCCCAGATGGCTTGCAGCGGGAGCAGCACCAGCAAAAAGAGGGCGACGAAGCGACGCATGGGCCCATCTTACAGGTGGCCTGGACCGGGCGTGTCACCACATTCCCCATCCCTGTCGCGGTTTCCCATGGCGAGCGGGGTGGGCACTGCCTACAGTGGGCGCGGTTTTCCACCCCTGACCCAAGAGGAGTTTCCATGTCATCCCATTCCCCCAAGCGCGCGCTGGTCACTGGCGGCAGCGCCGGCATCGGCAAGGAAACGGTGCGGGCCTTGGCCGAGCAGGGCTACGAGGTGATCGTGGCCGCGCGCGACGCCCGCAAGGGTGAAGCGGTGCTCGATGCGATCCGCGCCGAGCACCCGGGGTCGCAACTGAGCTTTCACGCGCTGGACATGTCGCAGCCCGATGCCGTGGTGGCCTTCGCGCAGCAGGTGCAGGCCCGCTGGGACCGCATCGACGCGCTGGTGCTCAACGCCGGGCTGTTCACGCCGGCCCTGCGCACGGGCTCGACGGGCCATGAATTCATGTTCGCCACCACGCACCTGGGGCACTTCATGCTCACGCACCAGTTGCTGCCGCTGGTCGAGGCGGCGCCGGCCGGGCGCATCGTGGTGACCAGTTCGGTGGCGCATTTCTTTGCCGGGGGCTTCGATTTCGACAGCCTGCGCGAGCCCTCGTCCAGCACCTTCCTGATGGCGGTGCCGTTCAGGGCCTATGGCCGCTCCAAACTGGCCAACCTGCTGTTCGTGCGCGAGCTGGCGCGGCGGCTGCAGGGCTCGAAGGTGCTGGTCAACGCCTTTCACCCGGGCTCGGTCAAGACCGAGATCTGGCGCGGCACGCCAAGCCTGTTCAATGCCCTCATCAGCCCGGGCCTGATCTCCGAGCGCGAAGGCGCGCAGACCCAGATCTTCCTGGCCACCTCGCCCGCCCTGACGCAGTCGGGCCAGCATTGGTTCCGCAAGAAGGTGGAGCAGGGCAGCGGTGCGAGCCGCGACCCCGAGCTGGCGCGGCAGCTGTGGACCTACAGCGAGCAGGCGCTGGGCATCCGGCGCTTTGGCCGGCCGCAGGTGGGGGTGGACCTGGTGCAGGCCCAGGCCCGACGCGCCTGAGGCTCAGCTTGCCTGGGCCACGGAGGCTTCTTCGGCAGCACCTGACGGCGAGGCCATGCAGCGGTGCAGCCGACGGAAGTCGCGCGGGGCCATGCCCGTCCACTGCTTGAAGGCGCGCGTGAAGCTGTTGCGGTCGGTGAAGCCCAGGGTCTCGCTCAAGGTGTCGATGTCGACCTGGCCGATCTTGAGCTGCGTGACCGCGTGTTCGTAGCGGCTGCGCGTCTGGATGTCCCCATAGACCTGGCCTTCGTCTTTGAGGCGCCGCTGCAGTGTGCGCGGGTGCAGGCCCAGGTGCTCGGCCACGTTCTGGATGCCCTGGCCCATCCATTTGGGCTGCTGCCGAAACAGCACCTCGATGCGCTCGGTCAACGTGGTGAAGCGGGGCGTGGGCAGGCTTTGTTCGATCACGCCCTGCAACTGGCGGTGCAGCGCGGGCAGGGCGCCGGGCAGGCGCATGTCGAGCATGGCGGTGGGGAAGACCGCGGCGTTGCGAGCCTGGCGTGTGCGCATGGGCACGCCAAACTGCATCTCGCAGACCGAGCGCAGCGGGCCGGGGTCGTGCTCGAACTCGACGCGCGTGGCCATGCTGCGCCCGCCCAGCAGCATGCGGCTGAACTTGTTGAGGCTGGCCATGGACACCTCCGCGAAATAACCGGCGGCCTTGGGCGGGTCGCCATCGAGCTGCTCGACCTCGATGACGATGGCCGATTCCACGCTGCCTTCGACCAGGTGGATGTGCAGGCCAGGGAACATCTGGCTGGTCCAGTTCAGCGCGGGCATGGCCTCGCGCACGGTGGGGCTGGTGGCCAGGAAGGTCTCGATGGCGGGCAGGGTGTCGAAGCCGTGGCACTCGCCGATGACCAGCGGGAAGTGGTGTGTGGGCGCGGCCTGGCCCACGCAGCGCATCATCATCTCCAGCATGCCGTCGCGGCGGATGTGGTGCGCGCCTTGGTGGTCGATGCTCAGGCCGGCCTGCTCCAGCAGTGGCGGCAGGTTGATGTGACACAGGGCCGCGGCGCGCACCCAGGCGCTGGCACACGGGAAGGGGATGAGCGCGGTGGATGAGGCGGGCAGGGGGTGTCGCATGCCTGCATTGAATGCGATTGTTCGCGACATGAGAATGGCCGATCGCGACAAGATGCTGCGCAATGCGACAGCCAGGGTCAGCCGTTGCCCAGCCCCAGCAGCCGGTTGCGCAGCTCTTCGGGCACGGTGGGGCCCATGAACATGCGCAGGTAGATCTGGTAGGCCAGCTCGTTGTTGATGGGCTTGTCGTTGAGCTGGCGGTCGTTCAGCGAGGCGATGATGCCCGCGCCCGGTTGCCAGTCGATGTTGACCTTGTCACCCTGCTCCACGCGCTTGACGTTGTTGTAGATGGCGCCGATCTCGGCCACCTCGTTGATGAGCGCCTTGAACTCGGTGTCGGTGGCCGCCTGCTTGAAGTCGGCCAGGAAGATGCGCGAGACGGTCGATTGCGAGAAGTCGCGCAGCAGCAGCATCTGGATGCGTCTGGGGCCGTCGAGCTTCATGATGGCGTCCAGCGTCGTCAGGCGCTCGGGCAGGTACAGCGCGACGATGTTGGACTTGTAGTAGCCCCGGCGGCGCACCCCGGCGCCGTTGAGCACCAGCTTCTTGCCACGCACGGTGGTGCTGGTGGGCACGTCCACGCCATCGACCTTGAGGGTGGCCTGCGCCTGTGCCTGCATCGGCCAGACAAGGGCGCCCAGAGAGAGGGCCAGCCATTGGCGACGGTCGAGGTGGACTTGCGTGGGGTGCATGCGAAGGCTCCGCTGTTTTTTGTGTCCGGGCCGGACGGGAGGCGCCATTGTGCGCATGCGCCGAGCATCCCGGACGCCCGGGCCCGGGCGAATCGGTGCAAATCCTGATCGATGCGGACGCGCGCGTGGCGGATTGCTCGTCCTGGCGGGTCAAGGCGCCAGCGTCTGCCTGACCGCGTGTTCCCAACGCGCCATGCGGGCGGCGGCATCGGCGCGCGAGAGCGTGGGCAGGAAGCGCCGGTCCACCTGCCACTGGGCCTCGAGCTCGCCCAGGTTGCGGTAGACGCCGGTGGAAAGGCCCGCCAGGTAGGCCGCGCCCAGGGCGGTGGTCTCGATCACCTTGGGGCGCACCACCGGGATGCCCAGCAGGTCGGCCTGGATCTGCATGAGCAGGTCGTTGGCGCAGGCGCCGCCGTCCACGCGCAGCTCGCTCACGGGCGAGCCGCCGTGCGCCACGGCGTCGCGGCTCATGGCCTCGAGCAGGGCCGCGCTTTGAAAGGCGATGCTCTCGAGCGCCGCGCGCGCGATGTGGGCCACCGTGCTGCCGCGCGTCAGGCCCAGGAT
>JACCDV010972480.1_pt1 | contig 15470 bp, 3 predicted proteins | sample 7446131 | NCBI WGS metagenome assembly JACCDV01 (sample SAMN15323448, study PRJNA562643) | freshwater metagenome | isolation source: river surface water | place: USA:Blue River Watershed | collected 2017-08-17 | reverse complement strand
TCTTCATTATCATCATCACTTTCACTATCTTCAGAAACTTCTTTAATTAGTTTTTCTTTATTATTAACATTACTATAATTATTACTATTTATTTTCTTATTATTTTATTATACTTTTTCCTCTGCATCATTTCCAGTCAAATAATTCATATTTCCAAAAACTACAAATTAATCTTCTTATCCTTAGGTTGTCATCACAGTAGGATTATCTATATACATGATAAATCCTTTACTAGTCTTAATAATAACTCTTGTGATTCCTTTCAATTAATTCATATTAAATCTTTTCATAAATTTTACAAAAGTTTTTTCTCCTTTTTTAGTATTCATCATTTAGTCTTTATTTTATACTTATTCTTCTTCATGGTTACAATTCTCATTATGTTCATGCTCTTACTACATAGCTTTATATTTTTATATTTTTTTTAATAAAATATTTCTAAGATTTATAAACCAATCTCAATGACCAATAAACTATTCATGACTCATCCAAGAAATTTCGGTAAAGACTCAAGACCTTGCAGAGTTTGCACTAACAGAAGAGGAGTAATTTCAAAATATGATTTACAAATCTGCAGAAAGTGTTTTAGGGAATAAGCTCCATTTATAGGATTCACAAAATACTGATTAATAAAAACTTATTATTTATTTCTATAATTTATAAACAGATTAGAATGGCAACTCACGGAACTTTAACTAAAGCAGGAAAAGTCAGAAAATAAACTCCAAAAGTAGCTAAAAAGACAGGAGGAAAGAAGCCTGTTACTGGAAGAGCTAAAATAGTAAAAAGATATCATAAGAGAATATTTACTATGAAGTAATTAGGATAGAAGAAATTCAATCCATAGGAAAAAGATTAATAATAATTATACTTTTTATATCTTTATATAATTAATAGATTTGAATATATAGTTATTATGGACTTTAATATGATATGTTATGGTATAAATTTTATTAATATTATCTATAATTATGTTTTCTTTTATAGAAAAGTTTTATCAATTAAATATCATCTTTATAAATTTGTCTTTTATCAAATTAATAGATTTTTTTAATTTTATTTATTATGTCTATTTCTAGTGAAAGTTGTTAGATTTGTTTACATGAAATATAAATTTGCAAATGTTTTCTTTATTTATAGTGTTGTTTTTGTAATTAAAATCATTCTCAAATTAATTGTGATTTACCTTAAATTTTCTGATATTATAATCAAATAACAAATATTTATCCAACAAAGCGCTTAGACTGAGAAAGTATAAAATCAATAATATGCCCATAATGTTAAGAAAAAGGTCATATAAATTGTTAATAAATAGTTTAGCCATTAGATAAAGAAGTTAAAGCTTAGAATATTCCATAAAAATCCAAATTCTATTAAAGTTTAAAGTAGAAAAAGCAGAATTATTAAGAATCCAAAAAATCATAATAAAATATATAATGTATAAAGAATATAATTTATTTGATTTTTATTTAAATTACACAAAAATAGAGGAATTTGATTAATAAATTAAATCTGACTTTCTATAAAGCATTTGAGAGATAACTTAAGAAAGATATTTTTATTAAGAAATTCATTACTTTTCATAATATAATAAATGTTGATTAATAAACTAACACATTTAACATATAAATCAAATATAAAGTTAGTTATAAGAATAAATGAAGATTCAATTTATAACCATTCTTGGTTCAATTGATTTGTTAAAGTCTTTTTATGATTAATAAAACTGTGATTTTGAGTATATAGAAAGCCCTAATTAGTTATCTAATTATATTAAAACTTTCATTAGTAACTTTCATGATAAATTAACATAAATCAGGCTTTTAATAATAGATAATATTACTGCATTTAGCTTGAAAAACAACTGGCTGTAAAAAACTAAAAAAAATATTTTCTTAGAAAAATATTAAAAATTAAAAAGAAAAGAATATGATTAAAAAATAGTTGATTTTTATTCTTAAATATTAGATAAAGAGGATTTACCATTTAGGATAATAGAGACAAATCAGATTTATTATCCTAAAGAAAATTAAATTTAATATGTTGAGGATTCAAATACATTAATATTAGAGAATTCTTTATATATTTAATTATTTAAATACTCATAGAATGTTCCAATATTAAAAATTGTTCCTTTAGAGCATCCTTATTGCAACATAATTTCTAAAAATCAATTTTCTATTCTTGATGAAGAATATATTTATATTTTACAAATTGCTAATTTTGATAAACTGAGCATTTCTATAACAAAATTTTAAATTCTTTAAGAATGGAAAAAACTATTCTAGATTTTTATTCCAGTTTCCAATATAGAAATAAAAGATTTTGAAAACAAATTCAGTTCAAATAAAATTAATTAAAAAATATAATTTTTAAATTATTAATCATCCAGCTTTGAATAGCAACACAGCAATTTACCCTTAATAAAAATATATAAAATGTTTGCTTTCATGTGTTATATACGAGCCAAAAGATCTTCCAACAACACAATGCCAAGTTGGATTGTATTTTTTATCAAATTCTTTTTTTATATAAGCTGCAATGTCTCTTTCGATATTATGCTTTGCAATTGCCTATGCTGCTACTTCTATAGCATTTTGCTACATTTCATCACTCATATCTGCGTTTTTAATAATTGCTTATTATGTTAATTACATTATAAATACTAAAAATTATTTAAATATTTTATTTTCTAAATATTCGATTTATTTAATAATTTACTCATTTTCTTATGCTTTTAACTATTAAAATTTATTCTTTATAAAAACTCTTTAATTTCTGGTCAATGTGGAGTGAATCATTAAATCATATAATTAAGATTCTACTAATTGTTAGAATAAATTCAAATATTTTAATATCAAATCATTATATTAAAATTATAATATAATTTTGAATAAATCTGTCCACTCTTAATAATTAAAATAACTAGAGAAAATACTTATTCAATTTTCTTATATATTTAAATAATCTAATAACTAATTTACTTAAGAGATTTAGTTATCTTTACTTAAGGTTTAAATATAATTAATTTTATCAATAAATTACTCATTAGCATTCTTTGGCTTTTAACCTATATTTTCTTATAACAAATTTTATCTAATAAAAATCTAATTATTAAATTTCTATTATTTCTACTATTAAGTTATTGAAAGAATTTCTTAAGTCTTTAAGCTATTAAGATGAGCAGCTTTTACTTATTATTCAAATTGTTCGTAATCTAATGCTTATTAACAACTTCTTATTTTAGCATCATTTTAAAGACTTCTTAATTCTTCTTTGCATATTGATTTTTGTATTTATTATAAATAATCAATTTACATTATAAAAAATTAATTATTTACATTGTTAGAAAATCTCAATTAAATTACTTTGAATAGAATCATTTTTTTATTAAAAATTCTATATTAATTTATACAATTCTTAAATCTCTTCTTTTGTTATTAATTATTTCTAATCATTAGTAATTCTCATATAATCAATAATTTCCTAAAAATCTATTTTTCCTTATTGATTAAATACTGATTTTATTTGACTAACAACTTAATCTTACAAATTCTCATTGAAATAAAACTCCATTAATCTTTAAAACTATATAAAACTTAATCTATGAAATTTACATTTAAATAATTATAAGCAAATATTATCAAGTTAATCAATAGAGAATAACACTCCTTAAGAATAAAGATAGTTTTATAAAATTTGTATTTTTTTATCATAATTTACTTAAATATTAATATTTTCCCATATTTGATTTATCTATTATTAATTCATTATAAATTAAATTATTATAATTCTATACCTGAATGTATTTTCTTTATTTAGTTTTATATAGCATTTCTTTCATCTTTTTATTATATAATCATTTATTTCAATTCATTTATTTTTTCTAATAACTTTTCTTCAGATTAATCCATTTTTTATAAAACTTTTCATTTTTGAAGAATTATTCTATCAATCTCAGACTGTTCATCAAAAACAATACTTTTCGAAGTTGGTTTATTTTATAGTTTTTCATTATCAAATTTTCAGATTTTTAAAAGTTGCATTTTTAGGTTATTATTTTCTTCTGTAAGAAATTTCATTAATTATTAAGGATCTTAATAAATCACATTTTATTCTTATTTTATTAATTTTTACTTTTTTTCACTTTTATATTAAATCTGCTAATTTTCAAGCTGTTTTGTATAAGTTAATTATTCTTATAAATATTTAGAATTCTTCTCTATTGCTAAATTATCATTTTAAACTTGATTTAAAATCATTTTTTACATTTCAGCTTTTTATTGCAATAATTTATTCTTATTTTAAATTAACAAAAATTGATTTTAGTTGATTTCTTAATCAAATTTTGCATTTTAAATTTACTACTTAATTTCCTCTAATTTCTCATTCAAATTTTCTAATTCTTTTTTATTCTTTTCTAAATAATCCTATTACTCCTATTGGCTTATTTCTTTTTCATTATTTTTTTAATATTGAATTTTTACACCTTAAGCAGCTTAACCAAACCTTAAAGTATTAATAGATTCTGATAAATAGTTTTTATTAGGATTTACTGTGCATATGATTTATGTCTTAGAATTTCCATTTAAAAATGTTTTCAAAATTCAAGTCAATTTACTTTCTCTAAATGAAAGATTTGATTATCCTTTAGAAAGCTTAAAAATCAAATTAGTTAAAGCTAAAAGAGATTTATTAATGAAACTTCCTTCTTTAAGATCCTAAGGAGAACCAATAGTCTCTGAACCTGCAAGATCGGCTAATGTAATGGTAGAGAAAATGTTCTTTTTAAAATCATTTTTATCTCAAATTTCTATATCAATCGCAAAAATAACATGCGAACGACTTGATTTATGATTCCATTTTGTCTATGCGAATTTTCTTCACATTTCTCCTTCTTAAAATACATTTATTCCTTCTTAATAATTTAATATGTTTTTAATGCTAAGATTTACTATTCATGTTTTATTATCAGAACTTTCTCTAATATCTAAAGGATGAGAGTTATTCGATAATAAATCATATATTTTTTCTTAATAAATCTCATAATAAGATAATGATACTTTTGTTTATATGTTACTTTATTATTATTCTTAGAATATCTCCTATAAAGTAAGCTATATTAGTCCATGCTGATTTCTATTATTATCCTCATTGTTTCCTTTCATAGTAAAGGTCTTTCCTGAGTTTGTCTAACCATACATGAATAAAGACAAGTTTGTTCCTTGATAAATGAATTTCATGTTTGACTGAAGACTTTCTTTGAAAATCTAATAATTGCTTGATTATTAGTCAAAAACTTTTGTAAAATTAAAAATTTTGTTACTTGAAATTACCAATGCTTAATTTTCTTATTTTTTAACAATGAAATTATTTTGATTTTATTATTGTTTTCTCTCTGTATTTTGTATTGAGATTTACTATTATTCTAAAATAGTCATTTATGGAGAATTATTTAACTGATTTTCTATTTATTCTTTCTTCTACTCTATAATTGATTATTCTATTTATTAAAAGCTTTCTTCTTAACTATTTTCGTCAAACTCTAATAAAGATAATTCCTTTTCCTCAATAATTCCTTCGTTTTCAATAATCTTATCTTTACTTATGATATTTATAGAAGAAGGTTTAATTCTTAGAAAAACCTAAATATTATCTTAACTCATTATTAAATATAAAAATTATTATATTGAATTTGATAAATAACAAACAGACTGTTCTTTTATTTATGATTATTTTATAGTAATGCTTTCTGAATCATTTAAATAGGTTAATTATTCTTTAGTCAATAAATTACCTTTTTCATCTATTGTAAAGCTAAAAGAATTATTTGATAAAAATATCTATAAATTTGAATTTTCATATTTTTCATTAAATTTTATTTAAGTTTGCAAATCATTAATCTAAAAGCATTAAGCATCTAATTTTTACATTTTAAAGTTTTTTATTAATAAATCAATTTATTCTTTAAAGAAATTTGAATTTTCAGTTATTTAGTTTTATTAATCTGGAAGTTATTATTAATATTTTTCTAATTATTCACTCATTTTATCCAATTTTCTATTTTATATTAATGCAATGATTATTCCTGAAATTATTCCAATTATAAAGTATATACTAATTGATATATAAATTTCTTTCTTAATATTACTTTTTTCTTATTATATTTCCATTATATAAAATAATTAATTAAAAGTAAACTCATTTGCTGTCAAACCATTCTTTTTCAATAATTGATTCATAGTTTAATCTGTAACTAAAGAGTAAAAAAAAGTATCAAACTCATCAACTTTAATTTTTTGAATCTGATTTATTTGAATAAGAAAATCTATATTTAAAAAGAAGTCAAAACTGTGATAGATTTCTTCTGGTAAATTATCTTTGTATTTTGTTCTTTACATAAAAACCTCACAAATCCCAATTATTCAACTTAAAGGAATTTTCTATTTGATTTTTTATAACTTTTTTCTTTCAATTTTTAAGGTTTTTTATTTCTTATCAAATCATTTAGCAAAAATCTTAAAATCAGAACTTGCTGGATTTCAATCACAAATAGCGAAGCTTAATAACAGCAACTATGATTCTAATGGAAGTTAATCTATAAAACTATTTCTATTCTCTATTAAATCTAGTATTATTCCAACATCTATTCCTTCTATTGATTTTATCTCATCTTTTGTTTCTTTGAAATCATTAATAATTTTACATATTTCTTTATGAGTTAAATAAACATAATTAAAATCATACAAGAAAAGCTTAATGGCAAAATCATATTAAGATTTTTATATTTTTCCTATTTAATTTGCAATGAATAATTTGACTAATCTTTTTATAAGATAATAAAAACTATCAAAATCATTTATTAAAATATCAAAAGACTTTATATCCATTAATAACTTGTTAATTGTATTAGAAAGATTAGGAATTTTATCAATTTTTAACTTTTCTATTTCTAAGGCTGTTTTTTAAGAAATAAAATCCTCTATTTATTACTAAGAGAAATTTGGTAAAGTAAAGTAATAAATATTCATGTTTTAAAGATAATACTATTTTGATGATAAAAATATAAATTAAATTTTAGTATTTTTAAGACTTTATTTAAGAATATCATAAAGATTATTAAAGAATTCTTATATTGACTAAAATTAATGAATTACTTTCTCAAGTGCTTAAAAATCATCAAATATAAAAGTTAACTTGTTTTAATAAACTATTTCTTATTATGTTAAAAAATGAAACAATTTAGAAAATGATCCACATGATTAACTCTTATAATTAAATAATGAAGATATTCATTACAAAATATCAGATTTTAAACTTTATAAATTCTCATATAAAAGACAACTTGTTTTTATTATATTTTTATCTTATAAATCTATTAGTTAATTTATTAAGCTTGTTTTACCCATACGAATTCCTCCAAAAATAAAAATATTTTCATTCATTTTTATCATTAATTTTAATAATTCGAATTCTTTAAAATGATTCCATTCATAAACTTCCATTATAAAAGAAAATATTATTAAAATAAATATTTATTAATTTTTGAATTGAATTCTCTTAAAATCATTGCTTAATTCTTTTATTATATAAGGAACAGTATATGGAGATAATATTCCTATTCCTGTTATTAAAAGAGAAATATATGAACATGGAATTATATCATATTTTATTCTCCAAATCTCTTTATTTTCTAATTATATCTTTATTGATTAATTATTTTATAACAAATCTATTCTTGTAATAGGTATAAACTAAAATATGCTGCAAATTAAATAAAATGGTTTTCTGTATTTTTAAACAATTAATGCACACATACTTGTTCCTGATCAGGCTAAAACACTTGAATTCAAATACATAGATTGACAACCACTAAAAACTTTATCAATTTTAGATATTATAGATTATAGGCTTCCAATAGAAGTAAAAACTATTTAAATATTATTAAGGTTTTTCTCTTAGAAACTTTAAATTTATATTAAATCTAATTCATTAATTAATAAGAAAATTGTTATGTTATTTTTAGATCTATTTATGGCTTTTATTATTTAATATATGAATTCATTATATGATACAAAAAGAATATTTTCTCCATCATTTATTATTTTTAAAGTATTTAACAAAAGCATTTATTCACTATTAGTATAAAACTGCTCTTTAAAATTAGCTATTTATTTACAGAACCAATTTTTAGCTATTTTCATTTCTATTTTAACAGGAATAATTCTTATTAAATCGAATAGATAATTAAAAAGGTTTTCTATTAAATCATTGTTTCCAATATATTCTCTAATTATATTTAATATTGTTGTTAGCTATCAGTCACAATATTACTAAAAATAGCTATCATTACTATTACTCTCTTTTAATATTTATTTTATCAATATTAATAGATTTTAATTAAAGCTTTTTGGATAATAAAGGATTTCTTTATATTTTTTAAGAAATTTTATAATCATTAAGCAACATTATTCTTATGAGTGTTTTCTTTATATGTCATTTATTAATGGTACATTTTTAATACAAATTTTGTTAATTTATGAAATCAACCCAAATTACTAAGTATCTAAGACTTATGAATAATTTGTTACACTTAATTTATGAACTGTGCTGATTAGTTCTTACTTAACTGTTTTGTTTAATTATTTATTCCTTGACTGACTTTTATTGCTTTCTTATTGCATTTATAAAAAAATTAATAAAATGTTTATTAATCTAATCCAAAAGAGAGATTTCTTTAGAATTTATATCTCTTCTGTCATTATAGATTTACATGGATGTCTTTTAGTTTCAACCTCAACCACCTGGATTGCAATCATTTGGTTTAAACCTTTGAACATTTGCACCGAATTTTAAATCTTTTCCTTTTGATTCTTAAATTGGATGAATATCTTAATCTTTAGATTTCTCTTTTAAATTTATCTAAATTTCTTCTTGATATTTTTTCTATTATTCTTGCTTAATCTTTTATTATAAAGAAACATCTTAAATTCTTTATAAAACCTACTGGTCAGCTTATTACATTTAAATTATGCTTTATATTTCGATTTAAAGGCTTTCAGTAAATATTAACGCCCTTTCTAAATTTGTCATTTCTTATTATTGATATAAATATATTCTTCCATCATTTGTAGAAAACCCAATTTATATTAATAAACTATGTAAATCCTAATAATCAAATAGATTCTCCTTTAAAATGGAATTATCTTTCTTAAGAACTTTATATTTTTCATTATTTGGATTTTAGATTATATTTTTAAGAATTTTCTCTAATAATTGCAAAGATTTTATTATTTTTTATAAATCATACTTTTCTTAATTAAAAACTTACTTAAAACCATCATAAGACAAATTATTATTTGCCATTATAATTTATAATGAATAATTTAGATTGATAATAAGTTTGGTTAGAGTTCTCTATAAAAGGTTTAAATTAAAATTTTTCTTATAAAAATATATAATTGAAGCTTTTTAATGGAAACTAAAACTTGATTGGAGAAACAGAGATTTTATAAGAAATTTAAAATTATGAATTTCATAGCAAAATATAAACTGATTTTATTTTTGAAACAAAGCAATAAATGGAATTATAACTATTATCATAAAAACAAGTAATTTCTTCAATAAATTTCGATTTATCTGATATATTAGGATCAATGTACAATTTAAAGATATTTAGAATGATAAATAACAATTAAGAAATATGCAAAATAATAACTAAATTAGATTAAGAAGAAGGAATTGAGAAATTTAAATCTTTATTTAATATAAAAATAAATGGATTATAATAAGGCTGTCTTTGTTTTAATAATAAAATTTCTTTCAAGATTTATTGATTAAGAAATTACTAGTCAAATAATTAACAAATTTAATACAATTTAATAAAAGATGAATAATGGAGTCTTTCTTATACAAGTGAAGTAAAAACTGGATAAAGTATTTCTTTTAAAACAATATAAATAAACAGTCAAACATTATGTGGAAACAATAAAGATAATCCAATATAAATTTAAGTTTTAAATTCTAATAATAAAAAGTAATTAAAGTTAATATCTAAAGCTTATTTAAAAATCTCTGATATAAAATAAGAATAAATCTAATTAAATACTTTTGACATAAATAATAAAGAAACAAATATATTAATAAAAATATCAAATTTTAAAACAGAAAATTATTTTGAATTTTTAGATTATATTAAAGGAGGATTGAATATTACACCAATTGTATCAATTGATTTTACTGCTTCAAATAGAGATCCTTATGATCCATTATCTCTTCATTATTATTAATGAGATTGATTAAATTTATATTAAAAATCAATTCTTTCTTTAGGAGAAATAATATAGAAATATAATCATAATAATTCGATACCAACTTATGGTTTTGGAGCTAAGATTTTATAATAGAATTTCGTTAATCATTTTTTCCCCTTAAGTTTAGATTAGAATAATCCTTTTTATCAAAACTTTTAATAAATGTTTTAAGCTTATGAGGATATTTTATAAAAGATAACTTTTTCAGGACCAACTTTCTTTGCCCCAACATTGTAATAAAGTATTTAATATTGTTAATAGAGATTTAACTAAAATCCTTATAATTACTGTATTTTAATAATTCTCACAGATGGATAAATAAATGATATGTAATAAACTATTGATTTAATTGTAAAAGCTTGTTATTTACCTTTAAGTATTGTTATTATTGGAATCGGAGAAGAAGATTTTACTAATATGAATATATTAGATGCAGATGATGTTCCTTTAATAAGTTCTTATGGTGAAAAAATGAGTTGAGATATAGTGTAATTTGTTCCATTTAAAAAGTTTTAAAATAATCCTATTTTATTAAGAGAGTAAGTTTTAGAAGAAATTCCTTGATAAGTGGAATAATTCTATTAATCAAGATAGATAAATCCTATTATTAATAAAATTGATATAAATTAATATAATTTGGAAAGAGGAAATACATTAATAGAAAATTAAGAAAATTTAATATATAAATAATAAATGTATAAATATCCATCAATGACAAAATATTAATAAATTTTATAATTTTTATAATAAATAGATTTGTAAAAAGATTAACTTTAACTCTAATATTATATTTAAAGAATAAATTTAATATTTTTATATTAATTATGATTATGATCTTCTGATAAATCTTATTTGATTATTATTTTTGTTAAAATTTCTTAACATATTTCTGGCATTAATTAATATAAATCTATTATATGATGATCGCAGTTTTACTATCCAACCTCTAAACATACTCAACAAAATATATCCATACATTCAATACAAGAAAAATGTAAAACTCAATCTTCATGTATTGTACAAGAAGGAAACTAAATATTGTCTCTTTCATTAATTTCTTTCTATAAATCAACTGGATATTTTATCTCTCTATTTATTTCATCTATTTTATCTTTTGGCGTCTTTTTAATTAATTCTTCATAAATTATTGGATTCAAAGGAAGAACCTCAACAACTTTAAGTCATTTTATTACTCTTTGACAAACAGGACATCTTATTCTAGAATCTTTAAAATATAAATATAAACATTATGTGCAAAATGTATGTCCACAATGAATCATAATTCTTGGAGCTCTTTTTTGTAGATCAAAGTCTTATTCACAAAGTTAACATATTTTAGTGTTTAAAACAGTTTTACTATATTCCAATGCCTTTTATTTAACATCTTCTGATTCCAATTAATCTTAATACATAAAGAATTTAGCTGGATTAGACTTAATATCTTCCATTATCAATTATAAAATATACAAATATTATATGAATTGTATTATTTCTTAATTAAGAGAAAATAACAGAATAAAGTTTAAATATTTTTTTATAATATTTTTAATTATAATTTATGATATCAGATGATTTTAATATTCTTTGTAAATTATAATAAATTCTTGGTTAGATTGGATATTCTGATAAAATAAGTCTTCCTACTATAATTGCTATCGGATCTTAATCTGCAGGAAAATCTTCTATTTTAGAATAAATTGTCGGAGTCGATTTCTTACCTTGAGGATAAGGTATTGTTACCAGAAGACCAGTTTTAATTTAAAAAATTGTTGATCCAAATGTTAAAGAAATATCATCATGGAGTGAAGGATAGGGAAATATGTCTATAAATTAACTAAAAAATTTTCTTTAAAAATCCATGTAAGAAGTAGCTAATTCTTAATAAGGAATTACGAATGCTCCAATTGTAATAAAAATTATATCAAATGAAGGTTATAATCTTAGTTTAATAGATATGCCTGGATTGACAAAAATTGCCCTTAATGATTAGGATTAAAATTTACCTTAATTATTAGAAGATATGTCTAAATAATATATACAAAACCCAAATTCTATTATACTTGCAATATCATCTGCCAATATTGATGTTGCTAATTCTGATGCATTAAAATTAGCTAGAGAATTTGATCCTTAAGGATAGAGAACGATTGGAGTTTTTACCAAAATGGATTTAGTAGAAGATCCTAATACTATTATAAAAGCTTTTGAAGGAAAAGCATATACTTTATTATTAGGATATTATGGAGTAATATGTAGAAATTAAAAATAAACAAATTAAGGAATTACTATCTAATAAGCTTTATTGAATGAAAAGGAATTTTTCAATAAAGAAATCTCCTTTAAATAATTCAGTTCTTAGTTGGGAGTTAATAATCTAATTAAATAACTAAATCATTGCTTACTTTCATAAATAAAAATTACAATGCCTTTTATTAAGAAAACACTTTAATCTTTAGTAAACGATAAGAAATAGAATTCTTCAAATTTAAAGATTATTATTGATTTATTTAACTCTAAGGCTTATTAAGCTTTAATATATAATATTATTGGTAAATATACATAAAGCTTAAAATAAGTTTTAAATGGTAAAAAGGTTGAAAGAAAAATTTATAAATAAATTTATGGAGCAGCTAAAATTAATTAAATTTTTGAAATAGAATTTAAAGAATCTATTTACAATAGAAACTCTTTTGATAAATTGAAAAACGAAGATATTTATTGGACTTTAAAGAATTTCTAAGGAATTAATTAAATAGATTAGTTCTCTAATGAAGCTTTTGAATAATTAATATAAAAGTTAATAGAAGATTTGTAGGAACCAATGTTATAATGTTTATTAAAAGTTGAAGAAGAAATTAAAAGAATCTCTAAGGATATAATATATGAAATGAAAGAGATATTTATATTTGAAGGTTTAAGTGATATTTTATAGAAGAACTTTGAAAAGTTCTAAGAATAATTTTATAATAAATCTAAACAAGAAATTACTATTTTTATAAAAATACAATCAAAAGCAATAAATTAAAATAATCAATAGTTTTTATAAATAAAAGAGAAAATATTAAATGGATAAATTTCTTATTTTAATAAAAAAAGTTCAATTTAAAATATGTTTCAGAAAAATGATATTAATTTTGATGATAATTTATAAGTGATTTAAATGAAAAATATGCTTTAAGGATATATTAATGTAATAAAAGATATTTGCTACGATTATACTCCTAAGTTAATTCTTACTTTATATTTTCAAGAAATAATAGAAACAGTAGAATAGTATTTAAGTATTTAATTAAACTAAAAAGAAAATCAAACATTTTTAAATTAAGTAAATTTACAAAAAATTGAAGAATCATAGAATATAGAATATGAAGTAGAGAAAATATAAACAGCTTTAAATCTATTAGAGAATATTTAATAAATTTATTACTGAATTTTATTATATTTAAAATTATATAATTTAATATTTATTAAAAATCTGATTTATTTGATTAATTATCATCTTGATAATTATTACTTTATTCATCATTTCCAAATTATTTTTTAGTCAAATCTTATATTTCAAAAAAATTCATTTTCTTACTATTTATATCTCTTATTATATATTTAAAAGATAAAGGATATTATGGACTTTATTTTTACCAATAGTTTTAGATTCTTTTAATTATTGCTCCTTTTCATATTTTCTTTAATGTAGCATCTTCTGGTTAAGAATTATTTTATTCTATTCTGGGCTTTTATACAACAGGCTTTAACTATTCGATTGTTTATGTAAAGTCATTATGCTTAAATAATTCATAATATTGATTAACTCGTTATTTTATAACTTTTTTCCTTTTAAAAGAAACAATTGAATATTTCATTGGATTTTCATCATCATAAATTTCTTTTTGAAATAATAATAAAATTGGAGATTTTTCTTCAAAATTTTATTGATAAAATTATATGCTTTTCTTTTAGATTTCATCTATAGTTTATAAATTCAGTTCAATGTGATTATTCTCTTTTTCCTATTAACTAAATTATGAATAATTATCTTCTTCCTCTATTTTAAAATTAGAATCGTATATATTTGACATTTATAATTTTCTTGTTATAAATTAATAAACTTTTTTATAAATAGATGTCAGAAGAAATAATTGATTTATATAATGATAGTTTCGGTTTTAAGACTAAAAAAGCCTAAGGTTTTATAAACTAATAATGAGTCTTTATAGGTGCTACAAGATCTATTACACAAAATTAAGAATTTTTATATAAGAATTTTAAAAGAATTCTTCCACATTCCAAATCTGATTCTAAATTTGAAAAAGGAGATATTCAAGAGGAAATTGCTTATGGTTGCGAAAGTTCTGGTTCTTAAAATTTCATGTTATTAAATCAATAAGGAAAAAGTTTTTTTATCTTTATTGGTAAATATAAAGAAGGGCCTACCATATAGTACTTAGTTAAAGACTACAATACATTAGAAGATATTTGATTGTTAGGAAATTCTTTATTATCTTCAAGAGCTATTATTTCTTTTAATAAATCATTTGAAGATAATAAGATAAAATAAATAGAAAAACTAATATGGACAGATATCTTAAATACACCCTTAAATCATCCTAAATCACAACCTTTTATAGATAAAACAATTTCTTTATTTTATGATAAAGATAAATTAAATATTAGATTTTATTAAATTGATTATTAATCTTAAAAATTAGAAGATTTTAAATTGATAGAAATCGGGCCAAGACTTATATTATAACCAGTTAGAATTCTTTCTAAACTGTTTAATGGCTAAACTATATATAAAAACAATAAATATATAAGTAACAAAGATATTTGATTATAAAAAAGAGAAAAACAATAAAAAATTATGAAAAGAAAAAATGATGAAAAAAAAAATCTTAAAAAGAAAAAAGAAGAATTAGATAACTTTAACTAAAATAATAAGTCTATAGATGATTTATTAGAATTTTAATAAATTTAATATTTATATTTTTATTAATTTAGTTTTATTACTATTGTAAAATTATCTATTTTAAAACATAACTCTAAAGATTGGATATTATTTTTAAGTAAAATATTTTTGAACTATAATGATATAAAAACATGAAATTTACAAAGATTTCTTAAACTTTGTATATTTGGACAATAGTTGTTGCCCTTATT
>JACCDV010829612.1_pt1 | contig 15471 bp, 7 predicted proteins | sample 7446131 | NCBI WGS metagenome assembly JACCDV01 (sample SAMN15323448, study PRJNA562643) | freshwater metagenome | isolation source: river surface water | place: USA:Blue River Watershed | collected 2017-08-17 | reverse complement strand
CGGCCGTGGCCGGCCAATCGGTGCAGACCATCGAGGCCGAAGGCGACGCGGTGCTGGCGCGCTTGCAGGCGGCGTGGGTCCAGCACCAGGTGCCGCAATGCGGCTACTGCCAGAGCGGCATGCTGATGGCCGCGGCCGCTCTGCTGCGCCAGAACCCGCATCCCTCTGACGCCGACATCGACGCGGCCATGACCAACTTGTGCCGCTGCGGCACCTACGTGCGCGTGCGCGCCGCCATCCACAGCGCGGCCGACACCCCCGCGCGACCGCGCACGGAGGTCGCATGAAGCCGCGTGTTGACGCCAGCCGCCGTCGCTTCCTGCTCGCGGGTGCCGCGCTGGGCGGTGGCCTGCTGGTGGGCTGCAGCGCCCCCACGCCCGAAGACCGCCTGGGCAGCCCCGACGTGCTGCCCGTGCGCGAAGGCCATGTCTCCCTCAACGGCTGGGTGCGCATCGCCACCGATGGCACCGTGACCGTGGCCGTGCCGCGCGCCGAGATGGGGCAAGGCGTGTTCACCGCGCTGCCCCTGCTCCTGGCCGAAGAGCTCGATGCCGACTGGGACGACGTGCGCGCCGAGCCCGCCCCGGTCGACCGCATCTACGCCAACCAGGCCATGATGCTCAACGCGTTGCCCTTCGGCGTGGAAGAAGAAGGCTGGCTGGTGCGCGCTGGCTCGGCCGCACTGGAGCGCCTGGGCAGCGTGCTGTCGCTGCAGGCCACGGGCGGCTCCAGCAGCATCCGCGACGCCTGGGGCCCGCTGCGCGTGGCCGGTGCCACGGCGCGCGCCATGCTTGTGCAGGTGGCCGCGCAGCGCTGGCAGGTCGATGCCGGCGCCTGCCGCACCGAGGCGGGCCGCGTCGTCCACCCCGATGGGCGGCGCAAGCTGGGCTATGGCGAACTGGCCGCCGATGCCGCCAAGCTCGCCCCGCCCGAGCACGTGCGCCTGAAAGACCCCAAGCAGTTCCGACTGATCGGTCGCGCCGCGCCTCGCCAGGACATCCCGTCCAAGGTGAACGGCTCGGCGGCGTTCGGCATTGACGTGCGCGTGCCGGGCATGGTCCACGCCTCGCTGATCCAGGCGCCGGTGTTCGGTTCGGACGTCGAATCTTTCGATGCCAGCGAGGCGCTCAAGCAGCGCGGCATCTTGCAGGTGGTGCGCATCCCGCACGCGGTGGCGGTGATCGCCGACAGCTGGTGGCGCGCGAAACAGGCTCGCGCGCTGGTCAAGGTGCAATGGACCGCCACGCCGCACGATGCCTACACCTCACAAGACCTGGCCCGCGCGGCCGACGAGGCCCTGCGCGATGGCTTCGGCCTGCCCTATGTGATGCGCGGCGATGCCGAAGGCCGCATCGAGCAGGCCCGCGAGGCCAGCGGCAAGGCCGCGAAGGCCCCAGGCCCGCGCGTGCTCGAAGCCCGCTACCACGCGCCCCACCTGGCCCACGCCGCGCTCGAGCCCATCAACTGCACGGCCCGTGTGCACGAGGGCCGCGTCGAGCTGTGGGTGTCGACCCAGGTGGCTTCGCTGGCGCGCTGGCGGGCCGCGCAGGTCGCCGATGTCGAGACCGAGCAGGTCACCCTGCACCTGCCGCTGGTGGGGGGCGGCTTCGGTCGCCGGCTGGAGGTCGACATGGTCGAGCAGGCCGTGCGCCTGGCCATGCAGACCCAAGGCAAGCCCGTCAAGATGGTCTGGACGCGCGAAGAAGACACCCAGCACGACTTCTACCGCCCGGCGGCCTGGGCCGATTTCCGCGCTGCGCTCGACGAGCAAGGCCGCGCCGTCGCCTGGCACAACCGTGTGGCCGCCCAGCCGCCCACCAACATGGCCACGGTGCGCCTGTTGCCCTGGGCGTCGAGCAAGCTGCCCGACAAGAGCCAGATCGAAGGTGCCTTCGACGTGCCTTACGCCATCGAGCACATGAAGGTGCAGCAGTTGCAGCTCGAATCGCCCGTGCCAGTGGGCTTCTGGCGCAGCGTGGGCCACTCGTACAACGCCTTCTTCACCGAGTGCTTTGCCGATGAACTGGCCCACGCCGAAGGGGCCGATCCGGTGGCCTGGCGGCGTGCTCGGCTGGGTGCGCAACCGCGCCACCGCGCCGTGCTCGATGAGGTGGCGCGGCGCGCGGGCTGGGGCACGCCCCTGCCGGCCGGACGCGCCCGGGGCGTGGCCTTGCAGGGCAGCTTCGGCTCCATCTGCGCGCAGGTGGTCGAGGCTTCGCTCGAAGGTGGCGAGGTGCGCGTGCACCGCGTCACCTGCGTCATCGATTGCGGCGTGGTGGTGCACCCCGACACCGTGGTCGCGCAGATGCAGGGCAGCGTCGTGTTCGCCTTGACGGCGGCCTTGTTCGGCGAGGTCACCGTGGCCCAGGGGCGCGTGCAGCAAAGCAGCTTCCCCGATCAGCCGCTGCTGTCCCTGGCACGCACGCCGCGCATCGACGTGCACCTGCTGCCCAGCGCCCACCCACCCGGTGGCGTGGGCGAGCCGGGCGTGCCGCCGCTGGCGCCGGCCCTGGCCAACGCCCTGTTCGTGCTCACGGGCGAGCGCCTGCGCAGCCTGCCGCTGAAGCCCAAAACCGCCAACGAAGCCACGGCCGTGTCCTGAGCCGCAGGCGCAGAGGGCTGACGGGGGCCTGGCCGCAAGGCAAGATGGCGGCATGTCATCGACACCGTCCTTTGCCTCGCCGTGTCCCAAGGTCATCGCCCTGGTGTTGGCCGCCGGTCGCGCCAGCCGTTTCGGCTCCGACAAGCGCCAGGCCCTCCTGCCCGACGGCCGCAGCCTGCTTCAAGCCGTGCTGCAGACCCAGCGTGAAGCTTGCGACGAGGTGCTCGTGCTGCTGCGCGAGGGTGACGCCTGGGGCCAGGCCTTGTGCGCCGAGCTGGGCGTCGAATGGCTGGCGGTGCCTGACGCGGATCGGGGCATGGGGCGCACGCTGGCGGCTGGCCTGCAGGCGCTGGTGGCCGAAGCAAGCGCCGCTCGCCGCCCGATGAAATTTGACGCTGCACTGGTCGTGCTGGCCGACATGCCCGCCGTGCGGCCAGACACCGTGCGTGCACTGATCGATGCCTTCCACCAGGAAGGTCGGCCCGCCTGGCCTTGGCACGCCGGTCAGCCCGGCCACCCGAGGCTGCTGCCCCGCGCCAGCTGGAGTGCCTTGCTCGACCTCTCGGGCGACGAGGGCGCGCGCCACCGGCTGGATTGGTCCGAGGCCACCCGGGTGGATGTGCCCGATGGGGGCATCCTGCTCGACATCGACACGCCAGGAGACCTGGGCGGCTAACATGCCCTCAGAGATCGCCCCGGGCCGTCGCGGCCCGCTCCGTCACCGCTGAACCATGTCCGACGCCGACAACGCCCTTTCGCCGAAGCCCCCATCCTCCAGCCGCCTGCGCACCGTCACCCGGGTTGTCATCGGCTCGGCGCTGGTCGCGGTCACCTGGACGGGGCTGGTGGGACACTGGCTGCCCGACTGGTTGCGCCCGCGCGTGGAAGCCGCGGCCACCGAGGCCCTGGGCACGCCGGTGCGCCTGGGCGGCCTGGCCATCGCCCCTTGGCGTCTGGAGGTCACCGCGTCCGACCTGGCCGTGGGGCCCACCGGCCGGCCCTGGCTCAAGCTCAAGCAGGCCGAGGTGGGGGTGTCGCTGGAGTCGCTGTGGCGTTTCGCCCCGGTCATCAAGCGGGTCGACCTGCTGGCCCCCGAGCTCGATGTCGAGCGCCTGAGCGCCGATCGCTTCAACTTCTCGCCGCTGCTCGACAAGCTGCAGCAGCCCTCGCCCGAGCCGAAGGCCGACACCGGGCCGGCACGCTTTGCCGTTTTCAACATCCGCCTGCGTGACGGGGTGGTGCGTTATGCCGATCGCGTGCTGGACCAGACCCACCGGGTCGATCGGATCCGCCTGGAGGTGCCTTTCGTCAGCAGCCTGCCCAGCCACGTCGATGTGACGGTGCAGCCCCTGCTGGAGGCCCACGTCGATGGCAGTGCCTTGCGCGTGGTCGGTCGCACCCACCCCTTCCGGTCTGGTTTGCACAGCGAGGTGGACGTGCGATGGCAGGGCGTCGACCTGGTGCACTGGCTGGAGGTGGCCAGGCCCTTCCTGCCCGAGCCCTGGCGTCCCCTGGCGCGCAGCGGCAGCCTCGACACCGACCTCAAGGTGGTGTTCGAGCAGCGGCCATCGCCGGCCACTCCCTTGCTGGCGGTTCAGGGGCGCCTGGGTGTGAAGGCCCTGGACCTGTCGCTGCCCGCGGTGCCCGGCGCCGGGGCCTTGGACGCCGGCTGGCAGCAACTGGAGCTCACTGGCCTGGACCTGCAGCCGCTGGTGCGCAAGGCCACGCTGGCGAAGGTGTCGATCGATGGGGTGAGCGTCAAGCTGCGCCCGGTGGCGGTGGGTGCTGTCGGTGGCTCGAACGCGGCGACAGCACCTGTGCCGCCCGTCGCAACGGCCTCCCGGCCGGCCGTGGCGGGGGCGGTGCCGAAAGCCGAGCCCTGGAACTGGTCGGTCGGCCACGTTCGCATCGGCCTGCGCGACGTCGATGTGCAGACCTTCGCCTCCCCTTGGCCGCGCCTGACTCAGGGCCTGCTCGAAGTCCAGGCGCTGGACGGCGGCGAACGCGCACAGCCCGCGAAGTGGACGCTGTCGCTGCGCGATGAGCACGCGGGCCAGGTGTCCGCGCAAGGGCAGCTGCAGGTCGCGCAATTGGCCGCCCAAGCCGAGTTGCAGGTGGACCAGTGGGGCCTGCCGGCCTGGCTGGCGCCGGTTCAGCAAAGCGGCATGCTGCCGGTCACGGTGAAACAGGGGCAACTGAGCCTGCACACCCGCGTGCGCCTGAACGCCTTGCCCACGGCCGCCGGCCAGCCGCCCGTGCTGCGCATCGAGGGCACCAAGGTGGCTGTGGAAGGCGCGCAAGTGCTGCTGTCGCCGGCTGGTCCCGATGCCGACCAGGCCAGCTGGCGGTCCCTGGCCGTCGAAGGCATCGAGGTTGACGTGGGCCTGGCCGACGGTGCGACCGGCCTGCAGCGCCTGAAAGTGGCCTCGGTCACCCTCGATGCGCTGGACGCGGCGGTGTCGCGCGATGCCCAAGGGCGCGTGCTGGCAGGTTTGAGCGCGAAGCCTGCCGCGGGGCAGGGGCCTGTTCGCGGGCCCTCTGCATCGGCAGGGACCGACAAGCCGCGTCCTTCTCCCGACATCGCGATCGACCTCGTGCAATGCCGTGGGTGCGCCGTGCGCCTGACCGACCGCAGCGTGCGACCCGCTGCCCGCTTCGCCCTGCAACAGACCGACCTGAGCGTGCAAGGCGTTTCACAGCGGCTCGATCAGGCGATGAAGATCGAGCTGCGCACCCGCGCCCAGGGCCGGGGCCAGCTCGGCTTCCAGGGCGAGGTGCGACCCGAGCCTTTGCTGCTCAAGGGCCAGGTGTCGGTGGCCGCGCTCGACCTGCGCGCCCTGCAGCCCTACCTCGATCCGCACGTCAACGTGACGCTGGCCGGTGCGGCCGCGCTGGCCCAGGGCCGCGTGAACGTGGAGACCGTGCGTCAACGCGGCGGCGAGTCGCTCAACGTGCGCTACCAGGGCCGCCTGGGCCTGCAGGAGCTGCGCCTGCGCGACCGCGTCAACGACGCGATGCTGTTGCGCTGGGCCAGCTTCACGCTCGACCGCACCGACCTGGCCTGGCGCGACGGCGCCATCGATGCCGACCTGGGCTTCATCGCGCTCAAGGACTTCTATGGTCGCGTCATCGTCAATCGCGATGGCAGTCTGAACCTGGCCAGCGTGGTGCGCCGCGAAGGCGAGGCCGCGGGCACCTCGGTGACCACGCCGCAGGAGGCGGGCAAGCCGGTTCCCACAACGGCTGCGGCCACGGCTGCAGCGTCACCGGCTTCGGCGCCTCCATCGGCCGCAGCGACCACCACCACGACAGCCGCAACAGCCGCCAAGCCACCGAGCCTGCGCTGGCAAGGCATCCACCTCGAAAAGGGCGAGGTCGATTTCACCGACACCTTCATCCAGCCCAACTACTCGGCCCACCTCACGCGCCTGGCGGGCGACATCTCTGCCGTCTCGTCGGCGCAGCCCGAGCCCGCCAAGGTCGAGGTCAACGCCACGCTCGACGACAGCGCGCCCGTGCGCATCAGCGGGCAGTTGCACCCACTGGGCCCCAAGCTCTTCACCGACATCCAGGGCGTGGCCAAGGGCATCGAGCTCACGCGCCTGACGCCTTACGCCGCCCGCTACGCCGGCTACCCCATCGAGAAGGGCACACTGTCGGTCAACGTGCACTACCGCGTCGATGGCGGCAAGCTGCAGGCCGACAACCAGGTCTTCCTTGATCAGCTGACCTTCGGTGAGCGCGTCGAGAGCCCCGAGGCCACCAAGTTGCCCGTGCTGCTGGCCGTTTCGCTGCTCAAGAACGCGCGCGGCGAGATCGACGTGAACCTGCCGATTTCGGGCTCGCTGGACGACCCGCAGTTCTCGGTCGGCGGCATCATCTGGCGCGTCATCGTCAACCTGCTGAGCAAGGCGGTGCTCGCGCCGTTCTCGCTGCTGGCAGGCGACAGCGGCGGTGAACTGGGCACCGTGCCCTTCCAGGCTGGCCTGGCCGAGCTCGACGACACCGCGCGCACGCGCCTGGACAAGCTCGCCGAAAAGCTCAAGGACCGCCCCTCGCTCAAGCTCGAAGCCACCGGCTGGGCCGACGCCGACCTCGACCGCGAGGGCCTGCGCCAGGCCCACGTGCAGCAGCTCATGCGCCGCGCCAAGGCCAAGGCAAAGGGGCTGGACGTGGACGAGGTGGTGATCGAGCCGGCCGAGCGCGGCACCTGGCTCAAGGCCGCCTACCAGGGGGCCGACATCAAGAAGCCGCGCAACCTCATTGGCATGGCCCAGAGCCTGCCCGACGAGCAGATGACGGCCTTGCTCAAGGCCAGCGCCGTGGTCGATGAGGCCGCGCTCAAGGCCCTGGCCGACGACCGCGCCAACGAGGTCAAGGCCTACCTCAGCGACCGGCTCGACCCCGAACGGGTGCGCCTGACGGCCTCGCGCGTGGGCGCCGAAGGCAAGGTCGATGACAAGTCGGGCGGCAGCAGCGTGCAGTTCCAGCTGCGCTGAGCCGGCTTGCGCGCCAGGCAGGGCCTGGAAACGGAAAACCCGCTGCCTGGTGACCAGGACAGCGGGTAAACCCTTTTGAGCCCGAACACTTTTGCGTCGCTCGGGTCGATGACAGCGCCAAAACACAGACCCAGTGCCCGGCGTCCGTGTCGGGGTTCTCTGGAGGCTGTGTACTGAATTTCTTTAGAATGAAACAGATTGTCGGGTTGATGCGCAGTGCCGTCCTGAAGAGAGTCTGAAAAACTCCTGAAGCGCGACCCCCGTTTCATCCCTGCCGGCAGGAAGCCGGCCTTGCGGCCGATCAAGGCCCACCCGAGGACCCTTTGGCACCACGTTACCGGTTCGACGGCTTCGAGCTCGACACCTCGGAGAGACTGCTGTACCGCGATGGACACCCGGTCGGCCTGGGTGCGCGGGCCATCGCCTTGTTGACGGCCCTGGTTGGTCGTCCGGGCCGCCTCGTGACCAAGGGCGAGTTGCTCGACCGCGTCTGGCCCGGTCTGGTGGTCGAAGAAAACAACCTGCAGGTGCAGGTCTCGGCCCTGCGCAAGGTGCTGGGCGCCCACATGATCGTCACCGTGCCCGGGCGGGGCTACCGCTTCGTGCAAGCCGTGCAGTCCGATGTGCCCCAGATCGAGTCGCCCCAGGGGCCGGGGCGCGCTGCTCGGCCGGCCCGTGCCTGGCACACCCACGCCGCGGCCGAGGCCCTGTCGGTGCTGCCTGCTCAAACCAATCGCCTGCTGGGCCGTGAGCGCGACCTCGCCACCCTCGACGAATGGCTGCCTGCCGCCTTGATCACCGTGGTCGGCCCCTCGGGCATGGGCAAGACCGCATTGGCCCTGGCTGTGGCCCATCGCTGGCGGGCCGACCGGCCCGATGGCTCGGCCTGGGTCGACCTGTCTGCCCTGCACGACCCCGCCCAGGTGGTGACGGCGGTGGCGCAGGGCCTGGGCCTGGCGCTGAGCCCGGAGCGGGCGCGTGAGGCGCTGGTCGAAGCCTTGCGCCCGATGCAGGTCCTCATCGTGCTGGACAACGCGGAACAGGTGCAAAGCGCCGTGGCCGAGCTGGCCGCCGCCATCCTGGCAGGCGCGCCCGGCGTGCGCCTGCTGGTGACCAGCCAGGTGCCGCTGAAGGTGGCGGGTGAACGCGTGTTCCGCCTCGAGCCCCTGGCGGTGCCTGCTCCTGAGTCGAGCCTGCGCGAGGCCCTGGCCCATGGGGCGGTCGAGCTGTTCATCGACCAGGTTCGCGCGGTCGATCGGCACTTCGAACTGTTGCCCGCTCAGGTGCCGGAAGTGGTGCAGCTCTGCCAACGCCTTGACGGCCTGCCACTGGCCATCAAGCTGGCGGCTGCCCGGGTGCCCTTGCTGGGGCTGAGCGGGGTGCTCAAACGGCTCGACGAACGCTTCCAGTTGCTGGCTCGCCAGCAGGTGGGCGCGCCCGATCGCCACCAGACCCTGCAGGCGGCGCTCGACTGGAGCCATGCGCTGCTGGAGCCGGCCGAGCAGGCCATGTTCCGACGCATGGCGGTGTTCTCGGGCAGCTTCCCGCTGTCGCTGGTGTCGATCCTCGGGCAGGCCGGCCCCAGCGGGCAGGCCCTTGACGAATGGCGTGTGCTGGACACCCTGGGCACCCTGGCCGACCGCTCCCTCGTCGTGGTCGAAGGCGGTGAGCAGCCCCGCTATCGACTGCTCGACAGCGTGCGCGAGTACGCCCACCTCAAGCTCGAGGCCAGTGGCGAGATGGCCGGCCTGCAGCGCCACCATGCCCGGGCGGTGGCCGACCTGCTGGAGGTGGCCTATGACACCTACTGGTCGTCGTCCGATGCCGACTGGCTGGGCCGCCACGCCGCCGACATCGACAACGTGCGCCTGGCGCTGGACTGGGCCACCTCGAACGAGCCGACGCTGGGGGTGCGCATGCTGGGTGCGGCGGGGCCGCTGTTCCTGCTGCTGGGGCTGGCACCGGAAGCGCGCCGCCGGGGCGAGCCTCTGGTGGCCGCCGCTGCGGACCTGGGCATGGGCCCTGAAACCACGCGCTTCTGGCTCGAAGGCAGCCGGCTGCACTGGGGGGTGGACAACGCGCGCATGCTGGCCTGGTCGCAGCGGGCCATCGACGGCGCGCGCCTGGTCCGCGATGCCAGGGGCGTTTTCCTCGGCCTGCGCTGCCAGGCGGGCAGCGGCCTCCTCGACGCCACGCAGGCGCGCGATGCGCTGCGCGAAATGGCGCGCCTGGAGTCATCGGCCTGGCCCGCCCGGCTGCTCACCCAGCGCTTGCTCGCCGAGGTCGGCGTGTTGCGCGGCCAGGAGCGCATGGCCGACGCGCGCCGCACCTGCCAGGGCCTCATCGTGCAGGCCCAGGCAGCGGGGCTCGATGGCGTGCTTTCTGCCGCGCTGAGCGACCTGGCCGCCATCTGCCTGGCCCTGGGTGACACGGACGGGGCCCTGCGCGTGAGCCAGCAGATCCTCGCGCGCAGCCGCCACCGGCGTGACAACTTCGTCGTGCACGCGCTGGCCACCGTGGCCTGCGTGGCCTTCGTGCGAGGCGACCTGGCGCAGGCGCGGGCCGCCCTGCTCGACTTCACCGCCGCCTCGCGCAGCCGCAGCTGGGAGTGGCTGGGCCTGTACGCCGGCCTGCTGGCCCTGCTTGCCGTGCAGGAAGGGCGCCTCGAAGCGGCGGCCCGTTTGTTGGGGTACGTGGATCGGCAACAGTCGCAGCTTCGTTCGCGTGACGTGCTGTGGGTCTACGCCCGCACCCGGGTGCGGGCCGCGGTGGACGACGCCCTGGAGCCCACGGTGCTGCGTCGCCTGGAGGAGCTGGGTGCTCAGCTCGACCCCGATTCGGTCTGTGCCTGGGCGTTCGGGGCGCCACCGCCATGAACACCGACGCGCCAGCCCTGCCGGATGATTCGCCGCTGGTGGGCTGGCTCAGTGGTTCGGGCCTGCTGCACCTCGCGCCCCTGCTGCTCGCCCACGCCATCGACGTCGATGTGCTGGGCAGCCTGAGCGAAGCCGACCTGGCCCACATCGGCCTGCCCCTGGGAGATCGCAAGCGCCTGCTGCAGGCCTGGGCGCAGGCACCCTGGCAGCCGCCCGCCGATGCCGAAGGCCAGCGCCGTCAACTCACCATCGTCTTCGCCGACCTGGTCGATTCCACCGCCTGGTGCCAGGCCCTCGCGCCTGAGGCGTGGCGCGAGTTGGTGCTGGGGTTTCAGCGCGCGGCCGTGGACGTGCTGCAGCGCCATGGCGGGGTCGTGGCGCAGTACCTGGGCGACGGTGTGCTGGCTTATTTCGGCTACCCGCAGGCCCGTGAAGACGCAGCCACGCGCGCCGTGCACGCCGGCCTGGCGCTCGTGGAAGCCGTGGGGCGGCTGCCTGTGCCGCAAGTCCTGGAAGGGCGCGATCGCCTGAGCGTGCGGGTGGGCATCGAAACCGGACTGGTGGTGATGAGCGCGGTGGGGGCCGTGGGCGAAGGCGGCCGGCGCGAGCACCTGGCGCTGGGCGACGTGCCTCACATCGCCGCTCGCCTGCAGGCGCTGGCGCCCGAGCAGGCCGTTTGCATCGGCGACACCACCCGGGCGCTGGTCGGTGCCCAGGTGGCTTGTGACGACCTCGGCGTGCATGCGCTCAAAGGCGTTCGCGAACCCCGGCAGGTCTGGCGTGTGGTGGGGCTGTCGGGCAGCGGCTTGCGCTTCGAAGACGCGAGTGCCGGGCCGCGCAGCCCGCTGGTGGGCCGGCAGCACGAGCTGGCCTGGCTGCAGTCGCTGTGGCAAGGGGCGCTGCAAGGTCAGGGCCACGCGGTGCTGCTGTCGGGCGAGGCGGGCATCGGCAAGTCGCGCATGGTGCGCGAGCTGCGCGCGCGACTGGGGTTGGCCGGGGTGCAGGCGCCGATGCTGCAATGTTCGCCCTGGCACGTGCACGCGCCTTTGCACCCCTTGCGAGAAGGCCTGCGACGCAGCCTCGGCTTGCGCGCCGAGCAGGACACCGCGAACCAGCGCGCCCGCTTGCTGACCTTGGCCGCCGCACAGGGCCTGAACGAGGCGCAGACGCAGGCCTTGGCGGCCCTGTTGTTCGTCGATGAAGGCGGCGAAGCGTGGCCGGGCAGCCCGCGCGAGCGCGAAGACGCGCTCATCGACGCGATGGTCGGGCTGGTCGAGCGCCGCGCCAGGCGCCTGCCGCTGCTGCTCGTGATCGAAGATGCGCACTGGGCCGACGCAGGCACCGTGCGCTTCATGCAGGCCCTGGTCGATCGCCTGGCTGGCTGGCCGATGCTGCTGCTCATCACCCACCGGCCTGGCTTTCAGGCGCCCTTCGATGGCCAGCATGCCGTGGCGGCGCTGAAGGTGCCCACTTTGCAGCGCCACGAGGTTCAGCAACTGGTGCAGTCACTGGCGGGCGCTGCCGCCGTGTCGGACGGCTGGCGATCGATCGTCGAGCGCGCCGATGGCATGCCGTTGTACGCCGAAGAACTCGCGCGGGCGGCGGCGGGCACCGGCGCGCAGGCGGAGGCGGCCGCCATCCCGGTGACCCTGCAAGACTCGCTGATGGCCCGCCTCGATCGCTTGCCCCGTGCGCGCGAGCTGGCACAACTGATGGCGGTCATCGGCCGGGAGGTGGACGCCGAATTCGTGGCCGCCGTCATGGACCGTTCGAGCGCGATGGTGGCACCGGACCTGGCCGCGCTGGCCACCGCCGCCGTGCTCCAGGAAGACGCCTCGCCGGGTGGCTGGCGCTACGCTTTCCGCCACGCCCTGCTGCAGGACGCCGCCTTGCAGTCCCTGCTGGCGCCACGGCGCCGCACCTGGCACGAGCAGGTCGCACGCACCCTGGTGGCGCGCGCGGCCCGACGCAGCGAAGACGTCGATGCGGCCGAAGTGGCCCGCCACGCCGATGGCGCCGGCCTGGACGAATGGGCCGCGCGCTGGTGGCGCCAGGCCGCCGAGCGGGCGCTGGCGCGTTGGTCGATCGACGAAGCCATGACCCACCTGCAGGCCGGCCTGGCCAGCATGGAGCGCCTGCCCGCCGGCCCAGAGCGGGACCGCTGCGAAATGGAGCTGCGAGCCATGCTCGGCACGGCCCACATGCTCAGCCGTGGCTGGGCCGCCCCGGAAGTCGAGCAGGCCTACGCCCGCGCCCAGGCCCTGGCCGACCGCGGTGACCATGTCGCTGAAGCCGTCTGGCCGCTTTGGGGCAATTGCGTCTTCCACCTGGTGCGTGGTGACATCCGCCTGGCCCAGGGCATCGGGCGGCGCATCGCCACCGTGGCCCGCCACGCCGACAGCCGCCAGGCCTGGCTGGTGCACGACATGCTGCAGGTGCAACTGGCCTTCTACAGCGGGCAGGCCGCCGATGTGGCGCGCTGGGCGGAGCGGGTCGAGCACCGCTTCCAGGAGCCGGCCGATCGCGCGCTGATCGCCCTGTACTCGACCGACCTCCTGCTCGTGACGCGGGTGCACGCGATGCACGCGGCCTGGCTGGTCGGCGGCGATGACGGTGCCTTGGGCTGCGCCGAGGGCGACGCGGCATGGACGCAGGTGCTCGCCCGCGCCACCGAGTTGCAGCACCCCTACTCGCTGGCCTGGGCGCTGAGCTGGGGCGCCATGATCCACGTGCACCGACGCGAGCCTGAACGCGTCGCAGCCTGCGCCTCGCAGGCCGAGGCCCTGGCGCGAGAGCATGGCCATGCCTATGCCGGTGCCATGGCCCGCGTGATGCAGGCCTGGGCGCGCGCGCAAGGCTGGCCGAGTTCACCTGAACGGCACGAGAAAGAAGCCTCGCTGATCGACATGCGCGATGCGATCGGCGAGTTCCGGGGCACGGGTGCAGGCGTTGCCGTGCCCTTCTTCCTGACCTTGCTGGCCGAGGCGCAGGCCGACGCTGGCCTGATCGAAGCTGGGCTCTCCAGCATCGACGAGGCCTTGTGCCTGATCGAAGCCGGTGGAGAGCACTGGTGCGAGGCCGAATCGCTGCGCGTGCGTGCGACCTTGCTGGCGATGAGGCCGGGTCGCCTGGCCGAAGCCCACGGGGTGCTCGACGAGGCCGAGGCGCTGGCCCGCACGCAATCGGCCGGTGGCTGGTTGGGGCGTTGTCTGGCCACGCGTGCCCAGCTCGGCGCGACCTCAGGCTGAGGCGCTTGGCGCGCTCGCGTTCGTGTTCGCGCTCAGGATCGCACCGAGGTTCTCGGGCGAGAAAAAGTCCGCCGGCATCACCGTCTGGCCGAACAGGCCGAAATAGCGGTCGGCCTGATGCGGCTGGTGCGCCAGCGCGGCGAACACGGGCAGCATCTCGGGCGGCGGAGGCTGCAGTTGCGCCATCTCCTGGGCGAACTGGTGCAGCGGCTCGGCCATGCGGTCGCGCGCGGGCCCATAGTCGGCCAGGGTCTCGTCCATGGGGCGTTGTCCGCTCAGCGCCTCGTGAAGCAAACCCGCCAGCAGCTGGGCGTCGCGCAGCGCGCCGGTGATGCCCGCCGCGGTGATCGGGTCGATCGTGACGCCTGCGTCACCCACCAGCGCCCAGCCCGGGCCGCTGGCTTGTCGGCGGTGCGAGCCGATGCTCACGGTCGTCCACTCGCTGGCCAGGCGTGCCTGCCTGACCTTGGCCGCGAGCGCGGGTGCCAGGGCTTCGCATTCGCGCATGAACAGCGCGCCGGCCTCGGCCTGTGGCACACGGCCTTCGCGGCCCGGTCGGATCAGGCCCACCAGCGTCTGCCCGTGGTGGGTGTGCCAGGCGTAGAACATGCGCTCGGGCCGAGAGTGGAACTCCACCTCGTCGAGAGGCAAGCCGTCGAAGTAGGCGTAGACGTTGTGCGAGCCCGCGTCCTTGTCGTGGGCCACCAGCGTGGCCGCGTCCACTGCGCGCGCCAGCGGGGAGTGCGTGCCATCGGCGCCCACCACGAAGCGAGCGGGCAGGGCGTGCGTGCTGCCATCGGCCAGGCGCCCTTGAACACCCGCCACGCGCCCCGACGCGTCGCGCTGCACGCCCGTCAGCGTGAAGCCTTCGAGCACCTCGGCGCCGGCCTGTCGTGCGGCATCGAGCAACACCTCGTCGAGCACCACGCGACGCGGGGCCATCGCCGCACCCACCCGGGTGTGGGGCGGTGTGCCGCGCAGCGTGAGCTCGCCCATGTCCAGCTTCATGTCGCGCAGCAGCGGGCAACCGCTGTCCTGCAGCTTTTGCAGCAGGCCCCATTCGTCGAGCAGGTCCACGCCGGCGTGCCAGATCAGGTGGGTCGACAGGCGCACGTCGGAGGGAAAGCGCGCCTGGTCGACGAGCAGCACGCGGTGGCCTTGACGGGCCAGGTGCAGGGCGGTCGCGGCGCCGCCGCAGCGGGCGCCAACGATGACAACATCGTGCATGGTGAAATCCGTACAGCTGGTTTCGGCTGGGCAGCGCAGTGGCACGTGGCCTGGCGGTTGCCCGCGTCGATGCTAGCGCAGCGGCAAAGCGGTGTCATGGGGCGCGATGCCGAGCAATTCGCACGATCACCGCTTTTGTGTGAACGCCAGAGGGTGACGTGGCGGCGCAAGCGCGTCACACTGCAGGCACCAGGAGGGCGCCATGAACGTCACATCCATTGCCTTGAGCGGCGTGCAAGCGGCATCCACCCGCCTCGATGCCGCTGCCAACAACATCGCCAACAGCCAGACGCCGGGTTTCCGCCGTGACCAGGTCATGCAGCAGACCCAGGAGAGCGAGGGCGTGCTCACCGTGGTGGGCAAGGCTCAGGAGGTGGGGGCCGACCTCGCTGCCGACCTCGTCGAGCAGATGCAGGCCACGTATGCCTTTCGCGCCAACCTGCGCACCATCGAGGCCGAAAAGCGCATGACCGGCAGCCTGCTGGACATCCAGGCTTGAGCGATCCGCTCGCGCGACAATGCGCGTGGCGCCATGCACATGCTGTGCATGCGCGGCCATGACGTGACCACATCGACACCCGACCGCCTCATCGCCCACCTCGACATGGACGCCTTCTACGCGTCCGTCGAGTTGCTGCGCTACCCGGACCTGCAAGGCCAGCCCGTGGTCATTGGCGGCGGGCGGCGCCACCAGCCTGAACCCCTGGCCGACGGCCGAAGGCAATACGCCCGCCTGCGCGACTACGCCGGCCGCGGCGTCATCACCACCGCCACTTACGCGGCCCGCGCCCTCGGCGTGCACTCGGGCATGGGCCTGATGAAGGCCGCTGCGCTGGCGCCCGACGCCGTGCTGCTGCCGGTCGATTTCGACGAGTACCGACGCTACTCGCGGCTGTTCAAGGCCGCGGTGGCCTCCATCGCGCCGGTGATCGAAGACCGGGGCATCGACGAGATCTACATCGACCTGGGCGAGGTGCCCGGCGCCCGCGATGCCACCCCGCAAGACCCGCTGGCCGGTG
>JACCDV011202188.1_pt1 | contig 15476 bp, 5 predicted proteins | sample 7446131 | NCBI WGS metagenome assembly JACCDV01 (sample SAMN15323448, study PRJNA562643) | freshwater metagenome | isolation source: river surface water | place: USA:Blue River Watershed | collected 2017-08-17 | reverse complement strand
TTAACGTAATCAGCAATTTACAATAGAACTTCAATAGCCGAGTTGTTTAAATCTGGGGCGCATATATTTATGAGTAATAAAAACAAGGAAAATTAATTGTTAATATTGATAGAATGAATAATGATGTGGAAACAATAAAGAAAAATTAATCAGCGTTTTTAAAACTAAGTTCTTAGATTTATTTGGATTAACTTCAAGGTTAGTTTTTTAAGGACATTTTTGAATAAATAAAATTGAAAAATTCCGAGAAATAATTCTTAGATAAATAAATAGAGATTTTGATAAAAGAGATATAAAATGAAGAAAATCTTTTAAAAGGTTTAATTTTAGAAAAAGAAAATATCATAAGAAATAACAAGTTAAAATAAATATAAAATTTAGAAAGAATTTAATAATAGTCTTAATAACAAGTAGATAAATATGCGGAAGAGTTTTAGATGATTATTCAATTTGAATAAGATCAAATTGATAAAATATTGAAGAAATCAAAGGAAATTTTATTGAAAAAAATAAAAAAACAAGATGAAGATATTCAAAGAAATGAATTATTAGATAATCCTTAAGATGTTTAATGATTATAGGAAGAAATAAATTAATTAAAAAATAAATTGCTTTTAAAGGAAAATAACTAACTTTTTTTATTAATTTTTAATAATTTATAAAACAATGAGAAAAGGAAAAACACAAAGTTCTAAAGGAGGCTCTTTTTTACTTGGACACAACGGATTATAAAAACTTTCTCCAAAATCTGTTATGGTTTTGAGTTTAGGATTTATTGCAACAGTAATCATTTTACATTTGATATCGAAAATAAGAGTTAAATAATTTGACAAATTTTATTCATCTTCTTTTATTGACAGGTAAAGTTTTATTTTTATAATTTTTATTATTTTATGCTGATAATTTTATTTTTAATAATTCAGTAATTTCAATTTTCGATATAATATGATTCTATAACAAAAAGCTAACTGGAGAATATGTGTCGTTAATGTTTAATTCTTTTATATCAAAATCACTAAGATTACAATTACGATAAAAGTAAATTCTTTTATAAGATTCTCGACTAACTTAAAAATGACATTGTTATTAGAGTTTATAGAGTTTTTTCTTAATAATTAATATAAGATTATAAGTTTATTAATCAAGGGCCTCATTTCATTTTTATCAACAGTGATTGATAGGTTTTTCCGTATTATGGATTTATGTAAACGGATAAAATAGTAAATATGATCTAATAGCTTACTCATATAAAAAAGCATCTAATAGTTGAATATATTGAAGATTATGACTCATTTATATGATAAATGTCATATAATTTACATGTTAGTGTTTTGGCATATCCAAGTAACTATTTATCCGATGAATAAATATTAACCTTTGAAGAATTCCCCGTTAGTCTTCATAATACTGATAATTTGGAAATATTAAAGAAGTTAATAGAGACTTGTGATATGATGAAAAGAAAAGATAATAAACTAAATGGAATTTATATATTTTAATATGTTGATATTTTTCAATAATAATACCTTCGATGTACTCATTTAATGTAAGTCGATTTTTATGAAATTGATTTATTAAACAGTCAAGGATATTTGAACAATTTCTCTTTTATTAAAGCAAATATTCCTTTGAATTTTATTTTTCAAGAAAGATTTTACTCGATTTACATTTTAGCGATTTCTTTAGAAAATTTCAAGTAGTCCATACAACTTTATTATAATATTCCTTATCATGATTGATAGATTGTTTATATTGCAGACAAAGAGTTTCAATAGCATAACAAAGATATATAAATGTACATAAAGAATACTTAAACAGGAATATGGTAGATTTCATCGAATTTTTATATTCGCCATTGATCTTTTATAAGTATTCAATAATTGAGAAGTGGGTATTAATTGATCAATTATTAATCTTAAGAATTGAACTATTATTTAATTTATATGTAAAACTGTTCTAAACTAAAACCAGTTCCTTTCATGTATTAGAATATTGTAACTCCGATAGCTTATAATGATATTAAAGGTATTGTTGAAACAGTAACAAGAATTCCTTTTTATATTTTGTATTATGAGAATAATGAGGTATTAGAATATCTTTAATTATAAGATGTTTTAAGATAAATAAAAAGCTTATCTAAATTCATATAGATTTATGCATATAATTATTCTAAGAACGAATTTTTTAGTTTTTTAAAAGGAAAATAAAACATTTTAATTCTCTATGAAAACAAACAAGAGATTTTTGTCTAAGAATTAACTAAAATTATGAATCTTGATAAATTCTTTAAAATTCAAAGCAAATACACAGAGAATTATTATTAAATAAATATAAAATTATAATGTTAGAAATAGATTGATTTTGATATTAGATTGAAACTCCTTCTAAAGAGTTTTATTAAAAACAACAATAAACATTTATTGAATATTTTAAACAAAGAAATACTTATAAAAATGAAGGGTTAATAGTATTGAGTAGTTCTTAATGCCATCATATTTATGACTGGGATTAACACTATTAAATTTAATAAGAAAATCTATTCTATTTTTTGTTTGGTTTAAATGAGGCAAATTTAATTGCTGTAATAAATATAGAAAATAGTCAATCATTTTTATTTGTTAAAGTTCCCAGTGCTGATTAATAAGTATGGGAGAAGTTTAGGACTTTGGAAGATTATAAAAATTTCTATTCCTTTAATGATGTTTTTGATATATAATATTTATAGGAGTTTTTATTATAGAATAAAAAATAGATTTATTTTTATGAAGGAATCAATAGAAATAATAATTAATAAGTTATTTCTGCGAATAATTTTATTGTTGAATAATTACAAAATTAATAAGATTACTAAACTAATTGAGATATTTTATTTAATGTTTTTAGTGAAATAAGACTAATAATTGATTAAAGTCAATAATGACTAATATAGTAAGTAGTTAATTTGAATATTTTAGGTATTTAATATTTATAAAAAAACTTATAGCAAAATCTAACAGAATTGCAATTGGGAAATATTTTTATAAGTTTTATTAAATGAGTTCAATATACTACTTAGGCTAATAATTAATGTGTAAGATTTGGGGAAAGATGCTCAATTTAAGAATATTAATCTTCTAATATCAATACTTTGTAAAATGAGGATTTGATCGTTTTATAAAACTCTGTAAAACTATATGGATATTGTTCTGAGTTAAAAAGAACTTTCTTTTTTAATAAATAAGCAAATTAGTTTTCTTAGTAATTTTATTAAGAAATTTTGAATGTTTATTTTAATTCTTTAAAAATTATAAAAAATGGCATCTCTTTTTGATAAATTGAAAGTTGCTTAAAGTAATTAATCTATGAATTGTTTTTAAGATAAAATATTCTGTTATAACAAATTGATTAAATGGATTTTCTTAATATTTTTGTTAATTAAAACATAATAAAACTCATCGGCTTAAGTTTAAACGAATCAATATTTGACTATAGTTAATTAAAAATATAAGAATAAATGTGCTTTTTGTATGAAATAAGTATATTTTTTAATAAAGAAAAAATCTAATAACTTAAATAAGGAGAATACTTACACTATCTCAATACAGAATTATTGCTAAGATTATCAAAAGAATTACCCGGGATATAAATATCTGATATTTATTATTTTTAGAATAATTAGCTACAATGTTTATCAGAATAGTTAAAATATGACTTAATACTTAAAGACTAAAAATTATATAATTTATTCGTTAAAAATATAAAAAATAAAATAATAAAAAAATAAATAGAAAATTCATAATTAAATGCTTGTGATAACATTTGACAATGTTTCAACATTCATTTATCTCTCTTATAACAAGCCTCCCATTCTTGTATCTTTCGATCTTAGTAAACAAGAGTCTCAAAAGTGTTTTTCACATTCTGTTCTTCCTTGTATTCAAGCATAGTTAATTTTACATATTTTCTCAGAATTAAATCAAGCCCATTTTTGATTATTAAAACTTTTATAAAAATTTTCAATGTCTTTTACATTAATAAAGTTTATAAATGCATAGCCGACATTACAATCGTTGAAAAAATCTATTGGCAAATAGAAGAAATCAAACAAATCCTTGAACTTCTTATTCAGTGTATTTAGCATTTGTTCTTTCGTATATTTATTTGGAATATTTCTTATCATTAAAGTTGTCCAATTTCATTATTAAATCTTACTTGGAATAATCTCAAATCTGTCATCATTCCTAACCTTATTATCTCCGAAATTTTCCTCTTGTAAATTTTCCGTTTTTCGTTTTTATAACTTTTCTCTTATTCTTGAAATGAAATTGTTATTTCTTACTGGACTTTTCGTTTGTAAATTTGAACCTAATTTTGTGTTTTTTTATAACTAGTTTTCTTCTTTAAGAATTTTCGTAAAACTTGATTAATCTATTGATCCTTCTATGTCTGATATTTCATCCTCAATAATATGAAGAGTTTTTTATTTATGATCAGAAAAGTTGGTTTCCTCAAGGTCACTTTCTGAGTCCGAAATTACACAAGTGTTGATAGAATCAAAGCCAAACGTCTTCGCAAGCTAATCAAAACTGTTGTCTCTTTTTCTAGACTTATCACTAAGGTCTCATCTGCTACTGGAAAATAAAGAAACTTTTCAAACACCATTTCTTTCCTTTTTCTCTGTGAAAGCATTTTTATCATCTGATTTCATCGATGAAGTTTCAGTTTTCATTTCTTAAAAAAGAAAACTTTTGTCTGCTTCTTTTCCAGTCCATTCAAGATCAAGGTTAAAGTCAATACCTTTGAAATCGAAGCTTTTTAAGGACTTTTGGGGAAGTTTGAAAAGGGGTTTTATTGTCTCTTTTGTTTATTATATGTCTACCAGCATTATAAATATTTAGTGTCTTAAATTAATTTTATAAACGATGACAAACTACTCTAAAGATCCAAAGACCGAAAAACACGCAAGAGCAAGCGGTAACGATATTTAGATTAATTTCAAGAGAACTTGGGAGACCGCTAAAATGATGAAAGGAAAGACCATTGAAGAGGTCAAAACCTATTTCAAAGACGTTCTAGAGCACAAGAGAATCATTCCATTCACAAAATATACAAATGGAGTTGGTAGAAAAGCTTAAGCCACTGAGTTTAAAAAGACCTAAGGTGCCTGGCCTGAGAAATCTGTTGAGTATTTACTCTCTCTTTTATAGAATTTGGAAAACAACGCCAAAGTCAAGCAATTGAACTTAGCCGAACTTATCATTACTCACGTTTAAGTTAACCAAGCCTAAAAGGGAAGAAGAAGAACTTATAGAGCCTAAGGTAGAATCACCTCTTATATGTCACATCCTGTTCATATTGAAATTATGGCTGAGGAGAAACCAAAGAAAGTCGAAAGAGTTTAAAATGCTCTAAAGGTTGTTCCAGTTAAAAAAATCGGAAAAGGAAAGATTGTTAGATTGGTAGCTGGAGGCGATATGTAATAAATAACTTTATCTCTTATAATTTTTTATATTTTTGTTTAATAGTAAAATCATTAATAAAATTAACAAAAGAAAAACTTATAAAAAAATTCAATTAAAAAATTAATTACTTTTTTTAAGCTTTTTTAAATACTTTTCAAGCTATTCGTCCTCTATTCTTAGTTTTTATAATTATTATTCACTTTCATTAAGTTCTTTTTAAACTTTATATAACTTATAACTATGATCATTAAATTCCTTTTTTAGATATTCGTATTGTTCTTATTAATTTAATGCATAAAATTATTCTCTTTTTACAAAAGGTTAGATTTTTAAAGAAGAAATTATTTATTCGAATTCTTCTATTTATTATTAATCTTTAATTAGCTTTTATTCTCTATCATGTTTTTATTATATTAAAAGCTATTATTGTTTTAACTTTTTCTATTAGATTAGTAATTCCTATTCTGATATTTATAGTTATTCTTATAAATCATTATATTAATCTTCTAGTTATTTATTACTTTTCTATGCTTATATTATTTCTTTTAATATTATTTAGTTTTGCTATTTAATCTATTCTATTTCCATTTGATCTTTTATGTTATCTTATTTTTTCATTAGAAATCCATTTTCTAAATTCTATATTTTTTATTTTTAGCAAATCATTCTGCATAAAGGACAAAAAAGCTTACTTTCCAGCCATTATTTTAAACATTCTTAATGGAAAACATGCCCACATTAAATAACACTTAATTAAATTATAAGCTATTCATAGCAAATAGTGCATAAAGGAAAACTATATTCTTCCATTTAAAGATTTTCTATAAAAGCTCTTATATGATTTATTAACTTTTTTACTATAAGAAATTAAAACATTTATTTATCTTTAATAAACAGTTATAAATATTCTAAAATTATAATATTTATATGGCTGATTAAATTAGCTATTTGAAAAAATGTTAATTACTGTTTGAAGATATTTAAGTATAAATCACATTAGATACTTTCCGAATAATCCATTAATTAGGTCAAGGTGGATTTTCCAGGGTTTTTAAAGTAACCTCAAAAATTACTAATAAAAATTATGCAATGAAAATAATTGAAAAAGAAAGAATTTTGAAATCTTAAAAACTGCTATAATTGCTTATTAATGAAATTGAGATTTTAGAATGAGTAAATCATCCTAATATTACGCGTCTTTTGTACTACTTTGAAAATGATGAAAATTTTTATTTAATTTTTGAGCTTTCTAATAGAGGAAATCTTTACAAGCTTATATGATAAACTAACGGTTTATCTTAGGAATAATCTATAAAAATTATGAAGTAAATCATTAAAGGTCTTAAATATCTACATGATTTTTAACCAAGTATTTTACATTGAGATTTAAAGCCTGAAAATATTCTTCTTTTTGAAGATGATATTTACAAATTGACAGATTTCGGCTGTTCGAGTTTTCTCGAGGAAGAAAGAAGAACAATATGTGGAACATTAGACTACATAGCCCCTGAGATTATTTTATAGCAAGAATAAACAGATTGAACAGACATATGGTAATTAGGAGTTTTATTTTATGAAATGCTAAACGGATAAACTCCGTTTGAAAATTTAGAAGAAACTCAAAGTTTTGATATAAAAAGAAACATATTATAAAATTAAATATTTTTTCATGTAAAAATTGATTCATAAATTAAAGAGTTAATTATATTGATGTTAAATAAAGACTAATACTAAAGACCATCTATTGATTAAATTATATAAAATCCTCTTTTTAATGATAATAAAGGCTAAATTCAATATTAAAGTTTTTTATAGAAAATATTAGAATTTTTTGGCTTAAAAACCATATAAAAATAGGTTGAAATTTGTCCTTGAGTTTCTTATAAAACTTTTGATAGTTTTTCTTAAGATAAAAGCCTAATTCTTGAAGTAACTAAAATTATATAAGAAAACTACTCTAATATAAAAGGATTGTAAATTAATAAAAAATTAATCAAAAATAAAAATGAGCAAAATTATAAGGAAATTACAGAAAAATCAGATATGTCAAGTTAGTCTTCTTCTTATCATTTAAATTCTTTGTTTAAAACAGAAGAGGAATCATAGGAGGAAATAAATAACTATTAAAGTCTAGTAGATTTACACTATTGAATTAACATCTTAAACATTAGATTAACAAAAAGTCTAATTTTTTAATAAATTTTATTAGTTTAAAATTGCATATTTCTTTGTCCATTGAATTGCCATTTAGTAAGCTTCATTATAATTTTACTTAAAATGACTAGCCACTTTTGGATCTAAAAAATCATCATAATTTGGACTGGTAAGTAAAGATTAAATTGAAAGAAGAATTTATTTTAATTATAACGCTGGACTCCATTTATCTTTTAAAATATCTAAACAGATTCTTCCCAGTTGATCAATATTTGGATGATAAATTTTAGTTACAAATAAGCATTTGGGAGGCTTCATAGGATAATCATCTGGTAATAGAATTTCTATTTAAAAAATTCCTTTAAAATAAGGTGAATTTTCCGGCCCTTCAATATAGGCAATATAATATCAAATATCATCTGTTGTTTAAAGCTTTATTCCTTTAATATCATTTTCTCACATAACCTCAAGCTCCTTATTATTTTACTCTTTAAATTCTCAATTGGGGAATTTTCATAGAAAAATTATAATAAATTTTTAAGATTTTTACTTAGTTTTTTTAGAGATTAATTTTTCCTGATTTTAGTATTTTCTTGATAAATATTTAAGAATTTCTTCTATAAGAATTACAGGTAAAGAAAGGACGAGAATTGCGATCCATTCTTTTAATCCTAAACTTACTGTTCCAAATATATTTCTTAAAGAAGCAATATATATTATTAAACAATGAACTAAGGTAGAAAATATTATTGCAATCCATAGATAAATATTGCTGAAAATTCCTACTTTAAAAATACTCTGATTTTCACTTAAAGCATTTAAACTGTTCCACATTTCTATCATTACGAGCACTGTCAAGCTCATTGTTGTTGCTTTTTCTTTATTTTCTTCTATATTCAAGCAAAATTAATATGAATTATTCTAACATTCAGAATATCGTAATAGTTGACTATATGAAACACTGTTTTTATAGCTAAATATATTCATCAAAGTTACAGCTATTCCAACATAAGATCCAATTATCAAATATCTAATTACGATCCATTTTGATAGAATTTAATCATTTTATTTTCTTGGTTTTTTCTTTAATAAATCTGGCTCAGGTTTATTAAAGCTTAGAGCAATAGCTGGTAATCCATCGGTGACAAAGTTTATCCAAAGAAGCTAAATAGAGGAAAGCGTATCAGGCAATCCTATCAAAGTTTAAATTAATATTGAAATAACTTCTCCTATGTTAGATGATATCATATATCGAATAAAAGCCTTCATATTAGCATATATGGATCTTCCTTCTTCTATAGCATTTATTATTGAAGAAAAATCATCATTCAAAAGAACCAAATCAGCTGCCTCTTTAGCAACGTCAGTAGATTTCTTTCCCATTGATATTCCTACAGAAGATTGTTTTAAGGCTGAGGCATCATTAACCCCATCTCCTGTCATTGCAACAATTTATTCCATTTTTGTTAATAATTGAACAATTTCTCATTTGTTCTAAGGATTTATTCTAGCGAAGACTAAACCTTATTAATTCTCAATTGATTTTTATAAAATTGTTTTTTTCTCTTTCAATGACATTTAATCCCATTGATTTCCGCTAAATAAACAATTTGATGAGAATTCTTGGTTTATAATTCCTGTTTCTTAGGCAATGCTAAATGCTGTTGCTTCACTATCCCCTGTAAGCATGATAACATTAATACCCGCCTATCAACATTATTAGATTGATTCCTTTACATTTTACTTAATTGGATCTCTGATACATGTAAATCCAACAAATATTTACTCTTTTTCGATTTCTAATATTTTTTATCAATTTTATATTTTTTCCTTTGAAATTTTATCAGTTGAAAATTCTTCAATATTTTTATAAGACATTCCAATAACTCAAAATCCTTTTAATCCAAATTCTGATGTTTCCTTCAGGATTTTTTATTTTATTTTTTCATTAAATTTTTATATTGAGTTTTATTCATCCAAAAAATACGTTGAATTTTCTATTATTTTCTCTATTGCTCCTTTTGTTAATATTTAATATTATTTATTATCATTTACTATTACGCTCATTATTTTTCTTTCACTACTAAATTCTATATTAATTTCTTTATGTAAAATATTTGCTTGAACTTGATATGTATTTATCAATGAGTTTCCAAATGAAAATAATGCACATTCTGTTGGCAGTCCTTGAGTACTAATTATAGAGTTATTTCATATAATTTTGCTATTGCAGTTATTAATACAGATATTTACTAGTTTTTATAATTATTCAGAGTTTTTCTATATTTTATTATTAAGTAAAACATCTTGTTCATATGAATATGTATCACCAGAAACCTCGGAAACGAGAACTTCAGCCCTTTAATTTAATAATCCAAAGAAAATTACTTGCATTTCATTTTTTGTTAAAGTTCCTGTTTTATCTGTACAGAGAACAGTCGTACATCCCAAAGTTTCGACAACATGAAGTCTTTTTACTAAAGCTTTTCATTTAATCATTTTTCATGTTCCTAAAGCTAGACAAGTTGTTATGACTGCTGGCAAACCTTCTGGAATTGCAGCAACTCCTAAAGCAACGGCTTATTTGAAATATTGTAAAATTTAGCTTATAAAATCTTATGATAAAAATTCTCTTTTTTTGTATATCTATATAAGCCAAATAAAGAGACAAATAAAACCAATCATTTTTGTTAGGATTTCTCCAAAATAATCCAATTATTGCTTTAGAGGAGATTTATTTTACTCTTTTTCCTCTTATGCTTCTTATAATGAAATTTCCAGTTTTCCCATTTCTGTCTAAGAACCTATTCAAAACACTACGCCTATTGCTTCGCCTTATAAAACATATGTTCCTTTATATAAGACGTTTTCAATTGAAAATCGATCTGATGTTTTTTGTTAAAAATTAGATGTTTTCTCAATTTGCTCTGATTCTCCATTAAGAGCAGATTAATCCACAAAAAATGAATAAGAATTTACTTTTAAAATTATGATATCTGCTGGAACAACTTTTTCCTATTCTAATAATACAATATCTCCAATTGTTAACTCTTTTTAGTCGATTTCTATCCAAACTTTATCCCTTAAAACCATAGCTTTTCTTCTTTATATTTGTTTTAATGTTTTAACAGCTTAATCAGCCGAATAATCTTAATAAATTCCAACAGCTCCATTCAATACTAAAATAATAAATATAACCAATGGTTCAACCCATATGGGAATATCTTATTGAATTTCTCCCAAACTTATTAAAAATGATAAAACTGCTGCTATAAGTAAGAGTCTTACTAAAGGATCATTAAATTAATCCAAGATTTTTGATAAGAATCCTTCTTGCTCTTTTTCGGTAACTTCATTCATACCAAATAATTATTATCATTATTTTGCATCACTAATTCCTTGCTCAACTGATGTTTCTAAAGCATTTAAAATATATTATTAGTTTTGTCTATATAAATCTTCTGAGTTTATTATAGATTAAATTCTTTATAAGTTTTCCTTCATTTATAAAAATTTATAATAAAATATTTATTTATTTCTAATAATAGTTTCCAACATATGAAATAGTATTTCATTTGTATTATTGATATTTACACAATTATCTATATTTAGAATTTTTGAAGCCTCTTTTATATAAAGTTCATAATCTTCATCTTAGCATTTATTTGTCAAAATTGCTAATCTTGTCTCTTAATCACAAAACTCTTCTTCTAAATCAAAGAGATCCAAATTTGGGAATTCGTTATCAACTAAAATAGGAGGAAATACAGCAGGTGATAAGCCTAATAGTGGAGCTTCGAATAAAGGAGGAATCAATTTTAACGGTTCTTGCTTTATTTTAAGATTTTCAAATGTTTCTGAAATCTCTTGAATAAAATCTGTTTCTTTAGTTTAGTCTTAATATTCAAACTTTTCATAGAAATTCTTAGAAAAATCTTCATTCTAAAAATACACACTTTTTATTTCCTCAGAAAAGCCTTCATAAAAAGGTTAAATTTAAGATTTAGAAAAGAATTGTTCTTATTTTATATTCGAATCCATTTTTGCTTTCAAGTTTTATGAATTTCCAACTTGATTAATAATGAATTGAAAAAAGCTCTTATTATCTTCAAGATCAAAATATTCATCAGAAAAAACTTGCCAAGATCCTATTACAAATAATTGTCCTTAATTTTAGTTTTTAAAATATGCAAAAATGCATTCATTATGTGGATATGAGGCTGGGCCCGTGCAATATAAAGCATTTGCTTAATTTCATACATATAGACTACAGCCAAAAGGATAAACAATTGTCAGACCTTATAAAGAAATGAAGTTTTGCTCCTCTATTAACACTTCCTCTTCGTTTTATTAATAAATTTCCTTAACTCCATTTTCCATTGAACACCTTACCAAATCACTCTAAATTACTCCATGTGTTATTAAAACTTCTTTTGGATGGTAATATTTTAAAAGCTGTGTTCTTATAACAGAATTCTTATTAAATTAAACTCCATATTAATTAGTTAATTAGTTATAGTTATCAACCAATCACCCATTTAATCCTTCCTATGCTAATAACAACACACTTCCTCCTAAGGAAATATATTTTTATAAAATCTAAATCTCTTATTCCGAAAACTCTTATGTTGGAGTGGACAAAATGATTAAATTTGCAGTTTTAATTTTAGCGTATTCTAGCTGATTTTTATTAATCAAACATTTGCCTTTATCTTTTAACCATTTTATTAGTTTTTTCATGTTTTTCGTTGGTTGGCCGATTTCCTCTTTTGAAACATCAAATACAAACTTATTAATTTACACTCAGTTCTTAACTCATTATATTAATAAAATTTATTATATTTTTATATTGGTAAGCTCTATTGCTCTTTCTATTATGCTTTCTGGTATACCAGATAATCTAGCAACATTTAATGCAAAACTCTTTTCACAAATTCCTTGAAAAATTTTATAAAGAAATTTGATTTTTTAACTCTCTTATGATATAATATCATATCCCATTTAATTAAAAAGAATTTTGTTTTCAATGGAAATAATATCCTCTTTTATAAATTAATAATGAGTTGCAAACAGTGTAATACAATCGATATTTTTAATTATATGATTCAACACAGATGCTGCAATAGAATATCCATCATAGGTGGATGTTCCCCTTCCCAGTTCATCAATCAGACATAATGATTTATTGGTTGCGTTTTGAATGATTGTTAAAGTCTCCTCCATTTCTATATAAAATGTACTTTTGTGTTCTTCTAGTTTATCCGAGGCTCCAATTCAAGTAAAAATTCTATCAAAAGGAGAAATCTCAAAATGATCAGCAGAAACATGACATCCAATTTGTGCCAAAACAATGTTAGTAGCAAGAGTTCTCATTAATGTTGATTTTCCACCCATATTTGGACCTGTTAAAACAATTGTCCTTTTTTCATTATCCAAAAGAATATCATTTCCAACAAACTCTGAATCTTTAAATTACAAAACAGGATGTTTTAAATTAGACGATTTTATATATGATTTTTCATTTTAAATGAAAATTGGTTTTATTAAATTAGAGTAAGGTTAAAATGAATACTCAGCTAAAGAGCATATTGAGTCTAAAATGGCAATATTTTCTGATATTTTTAACCAGGTTTCTTTGTATTCATTAAATTTAGCAAATATTTAAGAAGAAAATAAATATAGTTAATGTTTTTACTGGTCTTCAAGGTGTTCAATTTCAAATATTTTATTTTTAAGAAATTCTGTAACAAATTTATCAAACCCTTTAATTTTCGAACAAAATTCTAACTTCATAATTTCATTAATCTTTTCTGTATATTTTGAATCCACCTTGATTTCATATCAATATTTTCCTCTGCATAATTCTATTGATTGAATTCCTGTTTATTATTTGATTTCCTCAATGTGTTAATTAACCTGTAAGTTAATCTCGTTAATTTTTTATGAAATATTGTCGAATTCTAAGCTAAATCCTTATACTGGATAAGGAATACCATTTTCCCATTAAATTGAGTTTTTAAGATTTTCAACTATTTATTCTGCATTCGGTGTTGTTAATATTAAATCTTATAAAATTTTACTATTGATTTATGAAGAATAATTTCATAAAATATTGAATACTTATTCGGCTTATTAAATGTTTTAAAAATAGTTAAAAAGTTCATTAATTTTCCTACTACTTTAGTCACTAAAGAAAATTACCTTTACTTTTGGTTCAACACAATATTTACTTAAAAAATGAAAACTTCTTTCCAAATCATTTACTTTTTTTAATGCAATTTAAAGCTTATTTTTTAACTCTTAATTTTCACCTATATTTTATATAGCATTTTGTCTTTCTTTGATTTCTTCTATTTAGAATAAAGGTTTTTATATCCATTTTTTTAATAATCACTTTCCTTGTGTTGTAATGCATTTATTAATCAACCAATAAAGACTATATTTTTCAATTCCTTTTGATGATTAACAAATTTCTAAATGTTCTAAAGACTGAGAATTCATAAAAAGAAAATTATTTTCCTCAATTTGTTAATTTCCTAAAGTAAAGTTAAAAGAAACCAAAGCTTTGTCTAATAATAAAATAGAATTTAAATAAAGGAAAAATCTTGTCAAATTATCTATAAAAATCTATTATTTTTCTTCGTTTAAAAATATAATTTAATTCGTAATTTTTGAGATTTTTTCTTATGAAATTTTAAACTCATTTTTACATAGGTTTTAAAATGCTTATAAATTACTCTATTTATTTTATAATCTATTTATACTAATTAAAACATTGTTTCCTTGAGATTTGATTATTCTTTGAAAAGTCTCGGGAATATCAGTAGAGCTATAAATGATTTCTGATGGAGTTTTATTAGTAAAAAGTAACTTAAATTCCACCACATCACTAAGATTATCTTAATTAAATGAATTTATCTAATATTCATTTTTAACTAAATTTGATATAAGTAAAACAATAGTAGATTAATAACTTGTAATATTCCATATGTGTTTAAAATCAATAATCTCATCTTCATTATTATAATAAGTTCCAATAGTTTAAACATCAATCATTTCTCTCTTAAGAATTCTTAAATGTTTTTATGGCTTTTCTCTTTAAATTCTTTCCATCAGCTCTTTGTCGGTTTCGGTTTACTCAACGATTGCAACCTTTATTCCTTTATTGATTAATCAAGGAAGAAATTTCTCTAAAGCTTATTCTGGAAATCCAGCTCTTCTTTTTTCACCCATAAAATTCAAATCCAAATACTTGACAGCCAAAACAGCATCTTCTTCAAAAAGCTCATAAAATTTTCCTAATTTAAAAAGAATTAATTTATCAAAATTTTAAGCTTTAATTTCCCAGTATTGACGCCTTGCTGGTGTTAATTTATCCAAAGCACTTTATGGAATATAGAGCTTAGTTGGATCATAATCTGGATCAGTGGGTCTTCTCATGTTTTTATCTTTCATGTTTTCAGGTCTTGCCCATTCCAATGTCTCATCTTTGAATTGAATTTCTTCATTAAAATCAACCAATTCTGTTTTTATGTCTTTTTCTATAACTTTTCTTTATTCTTAAGTTTCTTCTTCTTTCTTAACGGAATCTTTAAATTCAAAATTATCTATTTCCTTAGCAGATAAAAAATCCTCTTTTTTCAAATTACGTTTTTTAAAAGTAATTTAACTATTGAAAATATCTTCATTTTCCTTAAAACAGTCTTAAGTCGAAGGAAGAATTTTATTTTTGGAAGAAAAAAATTATTTGATTGACGCGTTCATATTTATAATTTTAATTGCTATAATTACTGTATAATTAATATTAATATATTAAAATAAGAAATTAATATGTTTAGTTTTATGGGGTTGGGGTTTGGGGTTTGGGGTTTGGGGTTTGGG
>JACCDV011296862.1_pt1 | contig 15479 bp, 8 predicted proteins | sample 7446131 | NCBI WGS metagenome assembly JACCDV01 (sample SAMN15323448, study PRJNA562643) | freshwater metagenome | isolation source: river surface water | place: USA:Blue River Watershed | collected 2017-08-17 | reverse complement strand
GTGCCAGGTGAAAATAGTCCTAACTTAGGTCGCACAGGTATGCCAACATCAATTCAATTGACAATGCAATTCCAAGAAATGACATTCTTGACCAAAGCGGACTTTAGAGAAGATTTGGCAAACTCAGATACTTTGGCGAGAGGTAAATAATGGCAAAGTATTTTAATTATTTTCCAAAAACACTCTATACTTCAAACAATAGAACAAGTGGTTTGGATACTGTTACCAATATCGTTTCACGATTTGGTTTCGAAGATTCTCTAAAACAAAATTCAGCTGCATTTTACAGGTATGATATCCAAGAAGGAGACACACCTGAAATTATTGCAACAAAGTATTATGAGAATCCCGAAAGACATTGGATTGTTTTGTTATTCAATGACATTTACGACCCACAATTTGATTGGCCTTTACAATACAAACCTTTTGTAGATTTTGTTGATAAGAAATATTCTGCACCAGAGTATGCAGATACCGCAAATACAAGTGTCTCAGGTTTGTCTTGGTCAATGAACACATCAAATGTTCAGGCATATTTTAAAGTTGTAACGAGAACCAACAGAGACAATATTTCAATTGTAGAGAAATTAGAAGTTGATGCAAACACTTATGCATCAATTGGTGCAACAACACAAAACTTTACTTTACAAGATGGTTCAACAATTAGACAAACCATAAGTAAAGAAACAAGAACATACTATGATTATGAACAAGAATTGAACGAGAGTAAAAGAAACATTAAACTTTTGAAACCTGAATTTGTTCAAGATGTAGAAAAAGAATTCAAAAAGGTAATTAGAGGATGAGTTTTTCTGTTAAAAAGTCCACACAGTTTAAGATACGAGAACTGGTGGTGGTGACAAAGGCCGGTTCCATCGATGTTTCTGGCATCTATGAAGAATTGAATTTGTATGATTCGATTCTAATGCCTGTAATGAGTGGAACAATCCTAATTCGTGATTCTGTTGGACTTTCTGGCAAATTATTATTTGATGGTTCTGAATCTATTTTAATTGATATCGCAAAAGATGACAGGTCTGAAATCGCATCTTTCCGTAAGGCATTTAGAATCTACAAACAATCTGACCGAAAAGCAGAAGGTTTGAATAGTGAACTGTTTGTCCTGAACTTTGTTTCTGATGAACTGATATTCTCTGACCAACAAAAAATCAATCAATCATTTGAAGGTACATACTCCAAAGTTGTTGAAAAAATTCTTGTTGATTATTTAAAAGTACCTGACAATCAAATTGGTGGTATTTTTGAACCAACCACGGGTGTTCGTAGTTTAGTTATTCCAAATTTAAAACCATTTGATGCAATCGAATGGTGTGCCAAAAGGTCAGTTGACCCACAACAGGCACCAAACTACATGTTCTTTCAAAATCTAGTAGGTTATAACTTTGTTTCTTTATCAAAGTTACTAACACAATCTGAAATTTTGGATGTTAAGTTTGAACCAAAGAATCAAACAAAAACAAGTAGTTTGTCTGAAATCAGTATGGCAAGAGCATTAGAAGTTGTTGCACAAACTGATATGATTGAAAAAACAAGGTCAGGCGTTAATGCAGGTCAGTTTATTGGTTTTGACCCATTGACAAGAACTACTGCAAAGAAACAAATTGGATTTGCCGATGTGTTTAACAGTATGAAACATGCAAACGAAAATCCAAATCAATCTGTGATTACTAACCGTGCAGGTGTGTCTGCAACAGAGGCATATGATTCGAAGAAATCTATGGCATCTTTTGATGCGGCAAAACAATTGAGTAATTACATTAAGAAAGCAGACCCAACATCTATTTCAAAAATAGACAACATTGAGAACTGGTTGTTTCAAAGAAAAGCAATCATTAATAATCTAATGAGTAAGAGAGTTAAAGTGGTAATGCCAGGTAACTTTCAATTGACTTCTGGTTTCAATGTGAATTTGCAAGCACCTAATTTTGGTAAGAAAGAAAAGGGTTCCGATAACGATGACCCAAGTTTAAGTGGCAAATATATTATCATTGCCACTAGACACATCATTGGATACGATAAACACGAAACTGTTTTTGAATGTGCTACAACATCCACAAACAATGAGTTTGTACCAGTAAGCAATCCACAACAAACACAACAACTATTGAACTATTGATATGACTGATAAAGATTTTGCAGGTAAAGATGGGTTTATATGGTGGATTGGCTTTGTAGAAAGTCGCCAAGACCCTCTTAAACTAGGAAGATTAAAAGTTCGTTGCGTTGGTTGGAATGCTGACAATAAAATGCAATTGCCAACTGATGCATTACCATGGGCTCAAGTTGCATTTCCTGTAAACAACACGAACACATATGCACCAAAAGAAGGTGACATGTGTATTGGTTTCTTTATGGATGGTGAGAATACTCAACAACCAGTTGTTCTTGGTGTATTTTCAAGTATCCCATTAAAGTCTGCAAATATTCAAGAAGCGTTTAGTGACCCTAGAGGTGCATCGGAGTTAGCCAATGCTCCTCGAACACCTCAGTCTAAAACATATAAAACTGATGGAACAGGTATTGAAATTACCGAATCGAGTCGAGCTCAAAACTATCCACTAAACTTAGATGAACCAACAACTTCTCGTATTGCAAGAAATGATTCTGACACAATTACAAAGACATATATCCAAGAAAGAAAAGATAATGTCGTAACTGGTGTCGAAACTTTCAATTCAACATGGGATGAACCCGAGACAAAATACGATGCCGTTTATCCATACAATAATGTGATGGAAACCGAATCTGGCCATATCGTAGAATATGATGATACACCAGGCAAAGAACGAATTCATATCGCACATCGGAATGGTAGTTTTACAGAGTGGTATCCTGATGGTGATAGAGTAGAAAAGATTACAAAAGATAATTACAGTATCGTTATGAAAGACGATAATGTTTACATCATGGGTAAGTGTAACATTACTGTTCAAGGTGATGCGGAAATCTATGTCAAAGAAAACGCATGGTTAAAAGTTGATAAAAATATGACCGCACAAGTTGGTCAAAATGCTGATGTAAATGTTGATGGAAATGTCGATGTTACAGTAGGTGGTAATTACAATGAAACTGTTCAGGGAACATATACTGTTCGTTCTGAAGGAAACATGAAATTTGATGCTCCAAACATCAACTTGAATAGTGGTACACAAGGTGCTGCTCGTATTGGTGATACTGCGGATACTGGAGATGCCGGTAACGCTGTTGGAACGAATAGAATCGAAAGTGGTTCTTCAACAGTTATCATCGGTGGTTAAGATAAATAAACAATGGCAACAGTTAATACAAACGACAATTTCACAAGAAACTTTAAAGACTTGGATTTGAGTTTTAATATTCATCCAGTTCGTAAGGATGTCAACACCTATAAAGGTGAGTATGCAGTTATCAATTCAGTCAAAAATCTAGTTTTGACGAATCACTATGAACGACCTTTTCAACCAGAACTCGGAAGTAACATTCGCCGACTTTTGTTTGAAAATGTTGATTCGGTAATGGCTGCACAGATTGAACGAGAGATTGAAGAAACAATCAACAACTTTGAGCCTAGAGCCGAAGTTTCAAAAGTTACTGCGATTGCTGCTCCTGATGAAAATAGATACAATATTATCTTAGAATTTTTTATCATCAACAATCCAAACCCAATTACAATTAATTTTTTCCTAGAACGGATTAGATAAACATGGCAGACCGTTTAAGAGTTACCGAACTTGATTTTGATACAATCAAGAACAATTTAAAGAACTTTTTAAATCAACAATCAGAGTTTACAGACTATGACTTTGATGGTTCTGGTTTGTCCGTTCTACTTGACATTCTTGCATATAATACTCACTATAACGCCTACTATTTGAACATGGTGGCGAATGAGTCTTTCCTTGATACCGCATTATTAAGAGATTCAGTAGTATCACATGCCAAAGCATTAGGTTATGTTCCATATTCACAAAGAGCACCTGTTGCTACAATTAACTTTACTGCACAATCAACAAGCAATGCATCTGGTTCATTGACCATTCCTTCTGGTTTTTCATTCTTGTCAAATCAAATTGACAACACATCATATAACTTTGTTGTGTTGGATGAAGTTGCCATTTCAAAAGCAAACAATCAATACTATTTTGAGAATTTAGAGATTTATGAAGGTCAGTTATTGACTTATGTGTTCAATCACGACCAAGCAACAAATCCAAAACAAATTTTTACTTTACCTGATGCAAACATCGATACAACGACAATTAAAGTAACATCTGTACCGGCAGCAGGCAATACACAAGTAACTGTTTACCAAAAAGTAACCGATATATTGGATGTAGAATCAACATCTGAAGTTTTCTACTTACAAGAAAATAAGAGTGGTAAATTCCAAATCTATTTTGGCAATGACATTGTAGGTAAAAAATTACCTGATGGTGCAGTAGTTTCTGTAACTTATCTTGTTACAAACGGAACTGCATCAAACAAAGCAAACAATTTTATTGCAACTGCAACTTTGGTCGATTCTTTGGCAGAAGGCATTAATAATTTTGTGATTACGCCAGTTTCTGCCGCATCAGGTGGTTCTTTAAGAGAATCGATTGATGAAATTAAATTTGGTGCACCCGCACAGTTCACAACACAGAACCGTCTTGTGACATTTAAAGATTACGAATCATACATTAAAAAGAATTATCCATCAGTAGATTCTCTATCAGTATGGGGTGGTGAAGATGAAACTCCTGCCGTTTATGGTAAAGTATTCGTTTCTTTAAAACCAAAACAAAACTACTATATCTCTGAGACAGAGAAGCAAAGAATTATTGATGATATCATTAAACCAAAAGCAATCGTTTCTGTTGGTGCAGAAATTATTGACCCACAATATCTTTATCTTTTGGTTGATAACTATGTTGAGTATGACAGAAAGAAAACAACTCAAAGTGCCGAAGCAATTAAAAGTGCAATCCGCACTTCTATCTTAACATACAATAATACCAACTTAAATAAATTTGGTGCAACATTTGTTCTATCAAAATTACAAGATGTTGTTGATGCGGTAGATTTAAGTTCTATTCGTGGTTCAGAAACTATTTTAAGATTACAAAAAAGATTTGTTCCTGAATTGAATGTTTCAAAAACATATGAGATTCAATTCAATGCCGAATTACATCGTGGTACGACAACCAATCGTTTAGCATCATCCGAATTTGATGTGTTTGATGCATTAGGTGTTCGTAGAACCGCACAGTTAGAAGAAGTGCCAAACTCATTTACTGGTATTACTGAAATTAATGTAACAAATCCTGGTTTTGGTTATACTGTTGCACCTACTGTCACAATTACTGGTGATGGTACAGGTGCTACTGCTACTGCAACAATTATTAATGGTCGTGTTCAAAAAATTACTGTAACAAATCGTGGTACAGATTATACGACCGCATTGATTACACTATCTGGTGGTAATGGTTATGGTGCTACTGCCGTTGCGGTTTTAGATGCACGATTTGGTAATCTAAGAACTATTTACTATGATGGATTTGCACAGAAGCAAATTATCAGAGATAGAGCAGGAACCATTGATTACCAAAATGGTATTGTCACATTAACTGATATGAGATTTTTATCTGTAAAACCATCTGATGGTTTTATTCGTATTTCTTTAGAGGCAGAAAAAGGTATTATTTCATCAACCAAAAATACAATCATTACTATTGATGAAACCGATCCTGCTGCAATCGTAACTGAACTTGTTAGTATCTAATGTCTGATTTAAGAACATCGTTACTTGTAAATCGTCAAGTTCCTGAATTTATTCGGGAAGAATATCCTTTATTCATTGCTTTCTTAGAAGCATACTATGAATACTTGGAAACTAAACAAGGTTCGCAACTCAATAACCTTACAGAGAAGGCCAAAGATTTTCGTAATCTTACCGATGTTGACGAATCGGTTGATGAGTTTGAAGAACAATTCTTTAACACATATGCAGCTTTGGTGTCCAGAGATGTTGCGGTTGATAAAGAATTTTTAATTAAGAATGTTCTACCTCTTTACCTTGCGAAAGGTTCTGAGAATTCATTTAAGTTATTGTTCAGAATGATGTTTGGACAAGAACTTGAAGTTAAGTATCCTAAAAATGATGTTCTGAGAGCATCTGATGGTAAGTGGCAAAGAGATGAAGTTATTAAGGTAACCAAAGACATTTCTTCTTACTATACAGGCAATGGAACACAAAAAGAATTTTATCTACTGCAACAATCTGCAACTAATGAAGTTCGTGTTTTTATTGGTGGTGCTTTACAAACTTCAGGATATTTCACTCGACCTGAATTAAAGAAAATTATTTTTAATGTTGCACCTGCAAATGGTGTTGAAGTGGAAATTTATTACACTAATGAAATTGACATTGGTGTTTTCAACAATCGTAAACTTACTGGCCAAACTTCAGGTGCTACGGCACTTGTTGAAGAAACAGAAATTGAAACAATTAACAACGAACAAGTTGTAGAGTTTTATGTAAATCCTAGAACTGTTGTTGGTGAATTTACAATTGGTGAAACAATTTTAACTGATGTAATTGCAGAAGATGAGAGTTTAATTCGTGTTCGTGCAAGGTCATTCTCATCACTATTAACCATTTCAATTATTGATGGTGGTGCAAACTATAATGTTGGTGACCCTGTTCCAATTATTGTGCCTAGTTTTGAAAGAGAACCTAAGGCATTCATCTCACGAACATTTAGTGGTAAGATTAATCAAGTTCAAGTTCGTGATGGTGGTGCAGGATTCCAAGTTGCAGCCAATGTCCGTGCAGTAGGGATTCCAGAAGCAGAGTTATTCTTTGCGGTAGGTGGTATCAACTCAACTGGCGCAAATACATCGAATACTTTCACCATTTACTCTAATATTATTTCTGACATTGACCCAGCGAATACATTAATTGGTCTTGGTTCGATTTATAATTTAACAGGTAACTCTGTACCAAATGTGAATGTGGCAACTGTATTGTCTCAGGCATTTGGAAATGTATCTTATACAACGATTGGTGAAATTAGTAATGTGCAGGTTCTTCTTTCTGAACTTGCAGTAACAACCACACCAACACTTAATGCAGACCCAGCATATGTTGTGATTTCAAATGTAGGTTATACAACAACTAATACAACTGTAACAATTGACACTTTTGGTTCTTTGGGTAAAATGAGAATCATCGATGGTGGTTTAGATTACCTAGTTGGTGATGAAATTGTGTTTAATAATCGACCAATGTCTTTTGGTTTAGGTGCAGAAGCCGAAGTAATGAATGTTTCATCTTTTGGCCGAGTTACTGAAGTAAAGTTTTTACCACCAAAGATTACTGGAACTGCCAATGTAACTTCTGCATCCAATGTGATGGTACAAGGCAACGGAACATTATTTACTACTGAACTTAAAGTTGGTGATAGAATCTATATCAATGGAAACACAAGAACTGTTGCCGTAATTGCATCGAATACTTCATTGAATGTGAATACTGCATTTGGTCAAAGTTTCACAGAGAAAAAGGTGAGAAATTGGGACAAAGGTTTGATTGGTGGTTACGGATATAAACAAGACTCTCTCCCAACTGCCACAGTTATTTCTGCAAACGGAACAGGTGCAAATATTGCGGTAACTGCTATTATGGGTGACGGTGAAGATTTGTTCCCAAGAGGCGCAGGTCGTGCTGGTGAAATTCAAGAAATTACGATTATCGACCCAGGTAAGGGTATCAGAACTGCACCACAAATTGTTCTTACTGCATTTGGTGATGGAACTGCTGAAGCCAATGCAACAATTAGTCCAACATTACAAGCATTACCTGGTCGTTGGACCTCTTCTGATTCGATTCTATCGGCATCTGAAAGAAGATTGCAAGGCCGTGATTTCTATATTAACTACTCATACTTGTTATCTTCAGAAGTTGAGTTTGCTAAGTATAAGAAAATCTTTAAAGAACTCTTGCATCCTGCTGGATTTAAGTCCTACGCAGAGCTAAATAAACTAAATGAGTTAGCTGCAAACAATGTTGTAATGAACACATTGACTGCACCTAAAAACATTAGAACGATTTCTGGTACTGTTAATGTCAACAGCACCATTTTTGTTGTTGGAACAGGTACGAAGTTTGCAACTGCGGCAAATTTAGGTCTGATTACTGCAAATTCATTTATTGCGGTAAACTCAGAGATTCGCATGGTAAACGCAATTATCAGCGAAACATTATTGACCGTAAGTAGCGCCTTTACAATAACTGCTAATAATGAAGAAATGATTGTAATGAATACAGATTACGATGCAATTGCAACAGAAATAACATTAGACGAGATTATTGCTGAGAACGAACTTGTTCTAACAGTAGAATCATAGGAATAGAAATGTCAACGACAATAAAAATAACCGACTTAACTGAATTAACAACGCCCGATTCAAATACGCTGAATACGGTATTTGTGGTCGTTGATAAAAGTAGTGGCGTCTTTACGACAAAACAACTTTCACTAGCTAACTTAGACATTGCAATTGACAATGTGGCAAGTCACGCATTTAATACTGCCAATTCTGCGTATGATAAGGCAAATAGTGCGAACATACTTGCACAAGCAGGTTTCAATGCGGCCAATACTGCACAAGCAGATGCAACAGGTGCCTTTGCAAGAGCAAACACCGCCAATATTACTGCTGATGCCGCATTTGCTCGTGCCAATATTGCAAACACAATTGCTGACTCAGGATATGCATTTGCTAACTCAGTCAACATTAAAGTTGATAGTGCATATGCATTTTCAAACATTGTAAACATTAAAACAGATTCAGCGTATGCATTTGCCAATACTGTAAATATCAAAGTTGATTCTGCATATGCTTTTGCGAATGCCGTCAACATTAAAGTAGATGGTGCCTTTGTTTGGGCAAATACAATCAATATCAAAACAGATGCCGCTTTCTCACAAGCAAACTCTGCATTTAATCGTGCAAACGCAGCCAATGTTTTGGCACAAGCCGCATTTGATGCTGCCAATGTGGCAAATGCAGGTGTTGTCCAAAGTTCTTTTGATACTGCCAATGCCGCATTTAATCAAGCAAATACAGGAAGAACAATTGCACAATCATCATATGATTTTGCAAACACAGTTAACGCAACATTGTATGTGACTATTACAGATGAAGTTGCGGCTTTTGCAAGAGCAAACGCTGCGAATGTTTTGGCACAAGATGCATTTAATCAAGCAAACACTTCGAATGTAGTTGGTCAATCTGCATTTGCACAGGCAAATTCTGCCAATGTATTAGCACAAGTCGCATTTAATCGAGCCAATTCAGCAAACATTCTCGCACAAGCCGCATTTGATAATTCGAATACTGCTTTCGCTAGAGCAAACTCTGCGAATGTGTTGGCGCAGGCTGCATTTGATTATGCAAATACAGTTTCAGTATTGGGTAATGATTTTATTCGTAACGCAGCAAATACTGCCAATGGTGCTTTTATACACGCAAATGCCGCTTACAATCAAGCGAATACTGGTGTCACAACTGCCGCTAACGCATTTAATACTTCAAATACTGCACAAACGATTGCACTGGCAAGTTTCAATCAAGCCAACTCTGCAAATATTTTAGCACAGGCTGCTTTCAATAGAGCAAATACTGCCAATTCAATTGGCCAAGGTGCATTTGATTTGGCGAATACTGCATTTACATTTACTCAATCTTCATATGCACAAGCAAATACCGCTAATGTTTTAGCACAGGCTGCATTTGATGAAGCGAATACATTTAGTGTTTTAGCACAAGCATCTTTCAACACTGCCAATACTGCGGCCAATGTTTCTTCTGCCGCCTCTAATACGGCAACAACTGCACTTGTTGAAACTAACCAAAACACAATTCGTGTTGCAAGAGTAGATAATCACGCCAATGCGGCTTTTGATGTTGCAAACACCGCACTGGCAACTGCTGCTAATGCATTGAATATTGATAACCAAGCAAATGCCGCTTTTGATAAAGCCAATTCTGCAAATATTCTTGCACAAGCCGCCTTTGATTTTGCAAATACAATCGTAAGTGATACACAGATAGACCCATTTGCAAGAACACATGCCAATGCGGCTTTTGATAGAGCAAACTCTGCAAACATTATTGCAGATTCAGCTTATGCATGGGCAAATACAATTAACATTAAAGTTGACTCAGCATACGCATTTGCTAACATTGCAAATACAACTACTGATGCAGCCTTTGCAAGAGCCAATGCTGCCAATGTATTAGCACAATCATCATATAACTATGCAAATACTCTTGGCATTAATGTTGCAAATTCATTGATTATTGTTTCTTCTGCACCAGCAAACAACAAAGGTGTAACAGGTGACACAAAAGGTATGGTTTACCTTGCAAATGATTATTTCTACTATTGCACAACCGCATATGACGGAACAACAAACATTTGGAGTAGAATTGCTTCAACTGACGCTTGGTAATCAGAATAAATAAAAAGACATGCCAAATTATACATCAGAAAAACTAGCGTTTCATAACGCAGAACAGTTTAAAGAATCATTCTATGAACCAGAACCAACTACGATTGGTTATGTGTTCATTGGTAACCATATTGCATGGTCAAACGAAGATGCGCCAGACAATATTACCGATACAGTAAAGAACGAAAAGTCTGTTTGGGATAACATCTATGCCGCAAAAAGAGTAACAGGTAATGATGTTGAACTTGTTATTCCAAAAGTAAACTGGACTGGCAATACAAGATATCGCCAGTTTGATGACACAATTCAATTATCCGAACTGTTATCATCAAATACTACGCAAAATTTAAAACCAATGTATGTAATCAATACGGAGAGAAATGTATATCTCTGTATGTGTAACAATGTCTCTGCTAATTCAACAGTCGAACCATCAGGTCAAAACTTAACTGCCAATGGTATCATTGAAACAGGTGATGGATATCTTTGGAAGTATCTCTACAATGTTCGTGCATCAAATCGTTTCTTAACAGACAATTGGATGCCTGCTCCTATTTCCACATCAAAACTTGACTACTCTACTTCCGCCAATATTGCGGTTGATGGTGAGTTAGCAAAGATTGTGATGACAAATCGTGGAACTGGATATATCCACAGTAACATTACAGTATCGGCATTTCAAACAGGTTGCACAATTTTAACAGTTGTTGGTACAGACGATACTGTATCACCAAACTTGTCCGCATCTATTCAAAATACTGCCAACATGTCAATTGCAGGTACAGGTATTGGTGGTGCGGTATACATTGAATCTGTTGACCCTGTAAATCTCAGAATCACATTGTCATCTGGTGCAACTGCAAATGGTGGTGGTTCTAATACTGCCAACACATTGTTCCTTTCAACAAGAGTTTATGTTGAGGGTGACGGAACTACTGTTCTTTGCCAACCAAGATTGAGTGGTAATACAATAGAAAAAATGACAGTTACGACAAGAGGTCGTGGTTATTCATTTGCCAATGTTCGAATCTTCGGTACAGGAACAGGTGCGACTGCAAGAGCAGTTTTACCACCTAAATTTGGTCACGGTTTTAACTCTGCAAAACAATTAGGTGCATCAAATGTAATGGTAGTAATGCGTATTGGAGAAATTGATACGACAGAAAGCGGATTAATCTCTGCAAATACTACTTTCCGACAGTATGGATTGCTGAGAGACCCATATAAATATGGTTCAAGCATTCAAGCAAATACCGCAGTTGCAAATTCGGTTATCTCACAGACAACAAATCTAACACTTGTTTCTGGTACATCATATAACTTAAACGAATTTGTCTATCAAGGTCCTTCGGCAAATGCAGCAAGTTTTAGTGGTTATATAAATGATTATACAACAAATGAGGTTAGACTAACAAGAGTAAGAGGCACGGCGCAAGTTGGTGCTCCTCTGATTGGTGCAAATACGAACCCATCTGGTAGACGAGTTATTGCTCAAAAGAATCCAGAGTTCCAACCTTATACTGGTGATATCATGCATGTAGAGAACATTGTTAGAACAGAAAGAACAGAAGGACAAGCTGAAGTGTTGAAGTTTGTCGTTAAATTTTAGAGGAATTCATGGCTCTTGAAACAAATTTTAATGTAAATCCATATTATGATGACTTTGACGAAGATAAGAAATTTCTTCGTATGTTATTCAAGCCTGGCTATGCGGTTCAGGCTCGTGAATTAACTCAATTACAAACAATTCTTCAAAAACAAGTTGACCGTTTTGGACAGCATGTGTTCAAAAATGGTTCCCGTGTTCTTGGTTGCCAAACATTTATTCAAGATGCAACTTATATTAATTTAAGTTCATCATACGCAGCTACCGATATTGTTGCAAATAACTTTATTGGCCAAACGATTCTTTCAACTGATGATTCCAAAAGAGCAGAAGTTCTTAGAGTATATGATGCCGATTTAGGTACTGGTGACCCAATTACCTTAATGGTAAAACAAGTTTATGGTGACCCATTTACCACATCTGAAACAATTAAAACAAACGAAATTTCTCCTGTATTTGCAAACACTTCTGGTGTTGGCGTAGGACAAGTTTACTCTGTTAATGAGGGTGTATTTTTCTATGATGGATTCTTCATTAAGAATTCTGCACAGACAATTGCACTTTCAAAGTATTCAAATACATCAGCAAATGTGAAAGTTGGTTTTGAGATTACAGAATCAACTGTTACATCATCTACCGATACATCTTTACTTGACCCAGCACAAGACGCTTCGAACTATCAAGCACCAGGTGCAGACCGTTATAAGATTGATTTGGTTCTTGCTAGTCGTGCAATCGATTCTACTGACCTTGAAAGATTCATTGAACTTGCTCGTGTTGAAGAAGCACAGTTAACGCAAGATTACAAATACCCAATTTATTCAGTATTGGAAGACCAACTTGCTCGTAGAACATACGATGAATCTGGTAACTATACTGTAACACCTTTCAAACTTACATTAGAAACCAACTCTGCAAACAACGCACAGACAGACATTACTTTATCACCAGGTAAAGCATATGTTTATGGTTATGAGTTTGAAACAATTGCACCAACAACAATTACAATTCAAAAACCAAGAGAAGTTGCTAATGTGACCAATAAGTCCATCAGTTCAGACTTTGGTTATTTTGTTTATACTAAAGACCATTTTGGTTCTTTCCCTGTTGATACATTACAAACAGTTGATATTCATTGCGTTCCAAATGCAAGTATTAACTTAACTTCAACTGCTGCAAGAACCAATACAAGAATTGGTACTGCAAGAGTAAAAACACTAGGTTACGAATCTTCAACAGATTCTTCAAATTCAAGAACATACATTTATAGAACTTATTTGTTTGATGTAAATGTTGGTTCAATTACAGGTAATGTTGCATCTGCTACCGGCACCTCAATGGTGATTGGTAATACTGGCGCAGGCCAAATCTTTACCGGAGTTAACGATGCTTACAGAGGTGCGAAGATTCGCATCACAACAGGTCCAGGTGCAGGCGAAACACCAAAAACAATTACTGCATTTACTGCTTCAACTCAAACATTAACTTTGAGTTCTGCATTTTTAACCACACCAACAACTGCATCAAGATTCTCTATTGACTTTGAATTTAATGATGCAGAGGCGTTCCATGTTTCTTCAGGCACTAATTGTATTGCCGCTGCAAACATTGACACTCGTTCTAAAGACTTAGCATCAACATATCAAGATGTTTTCATCTCTGACACTAAACAAGAACCATTAATTTTTGATTTGGGTCAAGATTATGTTGCAAACAATCAAACTGCCAATGCACTTGATTTAGCATTAACTGGTTACTCATATGAGAGACCATATACAGGTATTACTTTTGTTGGTAATGATACACCGCCATTAACATTGGGAACAGGTGAATCTCTATCTTCAGCATCAACAACAAATGCTAAATTAGAAGAATACAGAATTACTGTTACAAGTGCAGGAACATCTCCATATAATGTTGGACAAATTATTTCTGCTGACAAATTTACAGTAAATCCATCAGGTCCAACAATTACAGTTCAAAACGCCAACAATATGACTGCAAATATTGTGGCAACTATTGATGTAACTTCACCATCACCAAAAAATAAGACCAAAGTTACTGCCAATGTGGAAGTTCAAACTGCCGGTGCTCAAAACATTTTTGGTAACTCAGCAGTATTAGTATATGGCACACAAGGTCAAACTACAATTGCAAGTTCATTTGTTGTTAAAACACCTGATGTTCCACAATCACTATATGTTTCTGATGTTATCGAATTGATTTCTGTATTTGATTTCAATGGTGGTACTGTTGCAAATACTGGCTATACTAATGTGACCGAAAGATACACATTAGATACCGGACAAAAAGATTCATTCTATGACCATGCATCAATCAAATTAAAACCAGGTTTCTTACCCGCAAATGGTCCTTTGGTTGTTCGTTACAACCGTTACACATCTTCTGGTGCAGGTTACTTTAGTGTCGATTCATATGCTGACTATGATACTATTCCAACATATACTTCTCCTGTAACAGGAACAGAATATGATTTAAGAGACCACTTAGACTTCCGTCCAGTTCGTAAAGACGCCACATCAACAATTGGTGGTGCGGTAGAATTTGATGTTGATGCCTCTGTAACTGGTCCTAAGATTCCAAAGAATGGCGATGATATCATTCTTGATTACAGTTATTTCATGCCTCGAATTGATAAAATTGTTTTGAATAAAAACAGAACATTTGAAATCGTTCAAGGTATTTCTTCTTTGTCTCCACAAGAACCAAAAGACAAAGACAATTCAATGACATTGTATGTTCTATACAATCCACCATATATCAAAGATGTTCGTGACATTAATGTTCAATACATCAACAACAAACGCTTTACAATGCGTGATATTGGTGTTCTCGAAAAGAGAGTTGATAACTTAGAATATTACACCTCATTGTCATTGTTGGAACAAGATACATTAAACAAACAAGATTTGACTATCTTGGATAGCACAAACTTGCCAAGATTTAAGAATGGTATTTTGACCGATGGTTTCAAAGGTCACTCTGTTGCCGATGTTGCTCGTGATGAGTATATCGCTTCAATTGATGTTACAAATAAGAACCTAAGACCATCATTCAACATCTATTCATTTGGTTTGACATTTGATTCTGCAAACTCATCAAACTTCTTACAAACAGGTCCATTTGTTACTGCATCAGGTTCATCTGTTGCGTTCATTGACCAACCACTTGCTTCTCGTTCTATCAATGTTAACCCATTCAATGTGGTTAACTATCTTGGTAAAATTACTCTTAACCCACCATCAGATATTTGGGTTGACACAGACACCAGACCTGATGTTCTCGTAAACTTAGGTGGTGACCAAGATGCATGGAACAGATTGTTAACTGGTTCTGGTGCATCTAACTGGCAG
>JACCDV010899687.1_pt1 | contig 15494 bp, 21 predicted proteins | sample 7446131 | NCBI WGS metagenome assembly JACCDV01 (sample SAMN15323448, study PRJNA562643) | freshwater metagenome | isolation source: river surface water | place: USA:Blue River Watershed | collected 2017-08-17 | reverse complement strand
GAAGTGATAGAATTATACATTTTTTAACATTAATAGAAAATGACTATATACCCAGTTATCGTTTAGGAAAAAGTGTATTATATACGGAATATACATTAGATGATTACACTGATATGATTCTTGATAATATCAAAGAAGATGCGGAAGTTAAGATAATAAGAATAATAATAAAACCAAAAAAATGAAATATCTAAAAAAATACTTATCATATAAAGAATCAATTTTAGTTGATTTAGCATATCAAGATGTTGTTGAGTTAGTTGAATCATTAACAATATGGCATGATGCTTTACTATCTGCACTTTCTGCGGAAGAGGTGGATATTTTTGATACATTTAATTTACCAGTAGATGACTTCAAAGACATGTTAGACCTAGATGCTTTAGAAAATAATGTTGAGTTTATTAATTCATTATCATCGATTGCATTAAAAAAGTCTGCATTACAACATTCGGATGATTATTCTACTTTCTTGAATAAACCTTGTAAATTTATGTTTATTTATGGTATAAACAGAAATGAGTTAGAGAATCCAGATTATTTACTATTCCAATCTTGGAATGAAACTTTAGATAAGTGGGAAGATGTAAAGTCATATAAAGTAAAAGATGATGCAAAGAAGTTTTATGATAAGCTATCATCAAGAACTATTGAGTTAGTTGATGGTGATCAAAACTATATTTATACAACTAATAATGGAAACGAATGGGTATTACAAAATTCAGATAAAGAAAATGATATTTATAAAAAAGTTTTCAGAAAAGAAGAGTTTCAAGATTTTATCAAAGAAAGAAAAATAAAAGTTAATATAATCTAATGGCTCAAGTTAATTTTAATTATAGAGTAGATATGTCTTCAATAGCATCACCTACTGACCCAGCTGGTTATATAGTTGCTTATGATTTAGATGGTGTCTTAAAACAAAAAGATTATAACGGTAATGTTACTCTTGTTGGTGTTATTGCTAGTCAAAGTATACCAAATTTATTTTATAATATTGGTGGTTCTATATCAGCAACAAATTCAACATCTAATGTTTATAGAACCGGGTCAGTAAATATTGGAACCGGAACTGCTACTGATGGTAGATTTGTTGTTTCTTCATCAGGAGGTACCGTTTCGCTAATTGTTGATGAGTATGGTAGTGTTTATAATAAAAGTAGAAATAATATATTAACTAATTTAGCATTTGGTTTATCAGCTTCATTATCAAATACGACAGGTATAAGTAATACCGCATTTGGTAATGGTGCACTACAAACAAATACTAATAAGAGTTATAACCTAGCAATTGGTTCAAATGCTTTATTTAATAGTAATGCAGATTACAATATAGCAATAGGTGGCTCATCACTTTTTTTTAATACATCAGGTACACAAAATACTGGTATTGGTGCATTTGCACTATACTCTAATAATATAGGTAGTTTTAACACAGGTATTGGTGTAGCTTCTTTACAGAATGGAACTCAATCTCAAAGAAATACAGGTATAGGAGGTTACTCTTTATATAGCACAACAGGTAGCAGAAATATAGGTATAGGATTTTTTGGTGGTTCAGCAATAACAACTGGATCTAATAATGTAGTAATTGGTTCTGATCCAAATAACTTCTTTGAAGGGTTGACCACTGGTTCTAATAATATTTTAATTGGTAGAGTTGTTACTGGACTTACGGTTGGAGATAATAATACAATTATAGGAAGAGCATCTGGTCTAGCAGCAGGATTAACTGGTAGTATAATATTAGCAAATGGTTCAGGAAATATAAGATTTTATTCAGATAGTAATGGGAACTCTGCTATTGGGACTACATCACCTACAGCATCTGCTATATTCCAAATAAGTAGCACTACTAAAGGTTTTTTACCACCAACTATGACAAATACTCAAAGAACTAATATATCTACTCCAGCAATTGGTCTTATGGTTTATTGTACAGATGCAACTGAAGGACTTTATATTTATAAATCAACTGGTTGGACTTTTGTAGCTTAACATAATCTCATTTTGATGTATTGAAGAAGTATTTCATTCTTTTCTTTATCATCTTCTAGGTTTAGCCATCTCCAAGAAAAAGTATTTTCTAAGAAGTTAATTTTATTTTTAAGTTCACTTATTCTACTTTCAATAAGCTCAAGCTCATTATCTTCAATATCATACTCAATATTTAGCTCATTACATATCTTAAATATTCCAATTTTATCATTCATATCATAATATGTAGTTGCTTGAATATAATAATCATTTAATGATTTTTGTTCGGTTACATCAGGATGAGTAACCTTAACAATATCACGATAAAGTTTTTTTACCTTAGAAGACTTAGTAACAGTAATTATTTCTTCATCTGGAATAGAACTACTTTCTATTTCTTGCTCAATGTTTTTTTGTATATTTTTACTAATTTGTTCGTTAACCTTACTATCGTAGATATTTTTTAAGTCAGGATGTTCCTCTAAAAATAGATTTATTTTATTTATAAATTCAGAATCAGCTTCACACACAATTTCATTTCTCCACTCATAATCTGATTCTACCCATTCCAATTCTTTAAGTAGCTTTTTAGTTTGTAAATACTTTATTCGGTTCATATGCATTATATATTTATAAGTTAAGTTTTAGTTTTCATTTTTTTATATATACTTTATGGAAAAATTATCATTAATAGATCTTTATCAAATAAAAAGTAGATTAATCAAAGAATCGATGACAGAAGAACCAATATGGTTTGAAGTATTAGAATCAATTAAAGAGATCGAAGATAGAATTATAGAAGACACATCCGCAACTGGTGGTCCATTTGTTAGTGGAGGTGGTATGTCTGGTAACCCAGTTGATTTAGGTAAAACACCTTTAGGTCCTAAATGGGCTTCAGGTTCAACTGATGATAAAGGTTATATTGATGTTCCTTATAACCCTAGTGGAACAAATAGAATGATGCAAAGAATTCCAGTTATGGGTAAAGATCACGGTGCAAGAACTGGTAAAAAGTCAAGAGAAAAACGTTTAGATATTAAAGCTTTAAGAGCTGCGTTAGCTAAAAGAAAAGACTTTGAGAGAAGAGATGGTGAGAAAAAAGTTATGAATTTTGACAATTTTGCAAAGGATGAATTTAGTAGAATAAAAAAAGAGTCAATTAAATTAGATCTAACAGAAGATATATTAGAATTAGTTGAAAACTATTTATGCTTTTTAATAGATGAGAATATGGATTATAAAGTAGATAAATATCTATTACATAATAAAATAGATAAGCCATATTATACAATACATTTATATTTTTATGATGCTGATGATTCTATTAGAGATTGGAATATTTTATTAGATTATCTTAAACCATTCTTTACTAAATTAAAAGATAAATATAATGTTGAGTTTTTAGGTAGGAATACTCTAAGATTATATATGGATAATGATGTAGATAGTATAATATATAATATTGAAAAAGAAGAATTAACTAAACCAGTAGATGGTAAAGTTAATTTAATCGAAATTGAAGTAAACCCAAAAAATAGTTTTTATGAAAATTAGAAAATATAATGACTTCGTAAATGAAGAAATAAACTTAAAGAAAGCAATAGCAACTGGTGCTATGGCAGCAAGCTTAGCAGCATGTGGTCCTAATGATTCTACAAATAGAGTTAATAACTTACCAAATGTAGATAGAGTTGAACAAGCTGAAGTAGCTAAAGATTTTAATGATCTTCCGAATAATTTTGATATGGATCAAGAGCTTATTACAATAGGTATGGATATGGAAATCACATCAGGTGATGATGTTTATGGCAAAGTAGAAGAAAGAACTCTTAGCTGGGGTAGAACATTTGAACTATTTGATTCATCAAATAAAAAGATAGCAAGTGCTAAACAAGAAGTATTTAGTTTATATACTCTAATTAAAATCAAAGATGAGAGTGGTAAAATACTAGGTTCAATTGAAGAAGAAGTTTTAGAGTCTTTGTTTTCTTTATATTCAATTTATTCTATTAAAGATGCACATGGTAAAATAATAGGTAAGTCTGAGAAGCTAGACTTCTTTACAACACAAGTTGATATATATGATAATTCAGGTAATCTATTAGTTAGTTTAGATAAAGCTTTTATGTCAATTGGTGATTCTTGGAGCGTTAAAAATAATGGTGGATTGGATAATAGAATTGTTACTTTTATACCAGCATTTATAAGTGCTGCTCAAGCTGATAGACAAGCTGAAGAAGATGAAAAGAAAAGAAACGATGAGTAAATGAAATATCTAAAAACATTTGAAAAACATAACCTTATTAAAGGAGGTAAAGCAGATGAATTATCAGTTGAACAAATTGCTAAAAAATTTTCATTACCTAAATCAAAGATTGAAGATCAACTAAAGAAAGGAATAAAAGTTGAATCAGAACATACACAAGATAAGAAAAAGCAAAAAGAGATTGCTATGGATCACTTAGCTGAGATTCCTGATTACTATGATAGACTATTAGATATGGAAAGTAAAGCAAAAGAAAAGTAAACTTTTTAATGATATTTTTTTATAATTAAAAAATATTATTTAATTTATGTCCGAAAAAACCGAAAAGTGCATTATATTAGGCAAGAGCGGTAGTGGAAAAGATCATCTTTTAAGAAAGTTAGCTGAAATAGGTATGAAACCAGGATTAAAATGGACTACAAGACCTATCAGAAAATATGAGAAGCAAGGAGTAACTTATAACTTTGTTGAAAAAGAGTTATTTTTAGAAGCGATTGATCAAAAAAAGTTTTTATCTTATCAAAAGTTTGAAGTAACACCAGAAAACTCTGATCCAGAAACTTGGTATTATGGAATTAATATTGATGATTTTTTTAACTCCGAAGTATTTATTATGACACCAGGTGAATTCAAAGAATTACATCCAGAATTAAGAAAAAAGTGTTTTGTAGTTTACTTAGATATAAGCAGAGAGATAAGAGAGAAAAGAATAAAAGTTAGAAATGATAAAAATGATTCAGTTCAGAGAAGATTAGATGCTGACGATATAGATTTTGCTGATTTAACTGATTATGATTTAAGAATTACAGACCACGAGTTTGATCCTAAAGATATATATGAATTTATCTATTAAAAAAGAGTGCAATAGCACTCTTTTTTTATTTTCCCGGCTCAGTAAACCCATTAAACTTTAACCCTTTAAGTTGACCATTTATAGAGTTACAAATAGACTCAGATGAGTTTATTGTACTATCTAAAACTGATAAAAATATATTTAATATAGAATAGACCTTTAGGTAATTTTTATCACTATCATAAAAAGATGATGAGCATATACCTTCTATAAGATCAATTATTAAAAGTATATTATCATTATTTTTAACCTTCATTTTTTCAACTATAACAGATGGTATACCTATTTCAACTATTTCTCTTTCATAATCATAAACCGTTTGATTTATTAAGTTAAGAAAAGCTTTAAGAATCTGAGGTTCATCCATAGTTTCAAATTGTTTTGATTTAATAAAAGTATCAATATTTTTTTTATAGCATTTTAGAAAAATTGTTAAATATTTTCTAAATACTGCAGTTCTATAATCTGTTGAAAATTGAATTGTTGGTATTTTAGAATACATCCAAAAGTCAATATAATTAAAAATATCATGATTCTCAATATCAGATGTACTTACTTTTTTAACATCTGTCTCAGAAACTTTATTTTTAATAAATTTATCAATAAAAAAGTCTGACATCTTACCTAACTTATCAGACATCCACTCACTTTTTATTATATTATAAACTATAAAAATTAAAAATGCAGAGAATAATCCAGTTATTCCATTTTTTTCTATTAAGTCCATAATATATTTCAATTCTATACTCATCTTATTATAATTTCTTTGTTTAGTATATATAAAGATTATAAATTAAATTATTGAAAATGCTGGCTTTTTTGCATTTTTAAGCATAGATAAAATAAAAAAATAATATATAAATAAAATTAATTGTTTATATGAAATTAAGAGAAAATATTAATAAGATACACTTTGAACTTTCTAACCAATTTGACTCTGTTGAGATTAATGAAAAGTCAGATATTAAAATTGGTAGCTACTTTGAGATACTAGTTAGAGAATCAAATAAAGAGTTAAAACTTATTGCAACTAAGAAAGACTTAGAGAACAATACTTTTGACTGGAAATACTTATCAAATCCATTAAATGAGAATTCATTTTTAGTTGAAAGAACTTCATCAGTTGATAAATTTGTAGGTGATGTAAGAGATATCTTTGAAAAGAATAGATTTGATTCTGATTATTTACAACAAATATAAAATAACGAGTAATAAATGTTAAATTTTACCGCTATATCATTCTCGAATATTAAATTTGAATTAGAACAATATCTTAAAAGTGAGTACAATAAAGCAAATATTCTATTCTCAAGTTCAAGTCCCTACGGTCAGATATTATCAGTAATTCAGAACTTACATCAGTTATCATTTATGTATCTAAAAAACACTATTGATAAGCTAGATTTAAGTTTAGTTAACTCTACAAATGAAAGAGTTATTAGAAATGCTGCTATTCTAGCTGGTCATAACCCTGGTCGTGCTATATCAGCAACCGGAACATTAAAGTTTACTCTTAAATCATCAGCAGATATTAATGCTGATATACCAGGTGGTAGAATTACATTAGTTAACAAAACACAATTAAAAAATAAAACTAATTCATTAGATTATTCTCTTAATTTAGGAACTGATGCTATTACTCATGTTATCACTCCTAACTATCAATTTTTCGTTCCTATAATACAAGGTAAATGGGAAACAAAAAACTTTACTGGCTCAGGATCTCCTTTACAAACATATAACGTAAAAGAGTTAGGTCGTAAAGATATTGAAAACTTTAATGTTGAGGTTTCAGTAAATGGAGTTTTAATGTCACTTAAAAAACATATCTATGATATGTTACCTGGTGAAAATTCTTGTGTAGCAAGAACTGGTTATGATGGTGGTGTTGATATTATTTTCGGTAATGAAGGATTTGGATATATTCCATTAATTGGTTCTAATATAGAAGTTAGATATTTATTAACAGATGGTTCAGCAGGTAATATTTTTAGAAGAACATCAAATGATTTTACTTTTGTTGGAGAAATGTTAGCAGCGGATGGTGAAACAATTAATGTTGATAAGACATTCAACGTTGAAATTTATACTGATATTAATTTTGGTGCTGATAAAGAATCTTTATTATTTACTAAAAGTATATTACCTATTGCAAGTCCAAATTATGTTTTAGCTTTACCACAACAATATGCGTATGCTATAAAAAGATTAGGAGTTTTCTCACATGTTAATGCTTATGAAAGAACAGGAACGATTTTTATTGTTGCAACACCTAATATTAGACTATTCAAAAATCAAAATGCAGATTACTTCACTATTGATATTAGAGCATTTGAGTTAGATAATTATGAAAAATCTAAAATAGATAAATATTTAAGAACATCGGGTAACATTCAGTTAACAAGAAGATACAAGATTGTTTCCCCAGTTTTGTCATATTATATTGTTAATGTTTTTGTTATAAGTTATTCTGATGCAACTGACGATTCAGTAAATGCACAAATATTAGATAAAATATCTGAATACTTTTTAAGTTTATCAAGAACAGATAGAGTTCCTAAGTTAGATATAATTAGAGAACTATCTACTATAAATGATATACACTCAGTTGATATACAATTTATTTCAAAAAAGAATGAGGACTATCATAATGAAAACATGATGATGGCTCAAAATAAACTAAATAAATTCTCATCTAGTTTTAATACTGATATTTCAACTGCAACTTTAGTTCCTGGTTATGATCCATATAGCGTTGTAGGTTTAGATCCTGTTTTAGGCGATATCATATTTGAACCTAATGAAATACCTGTTATTAGAGGTGGTTGGTATGATAGAAATGGTATTTATTATACTGATTCGGTTGATGGTAATGGAATGCGTTCAGTAAACATTATTAAGAAAGGAACAATAGATTCAAAAAATAGGCCAAATACATAATGTTATATAAAAGAAAACAATTACCAGAGCTTTATTATTTGAAGCATAGAAATGATACAACTGGAGATCACGTAGATTATGAGAATAAGATACTTAATAAGTCTTTATCTCCCTATATGTATCAAAATAATATAATGAATGGGTTTTTAACAAGGCTACAACCTTTAGTAGCTTTATTATTTGATCAGATGAATATACTTAAAAACTTTAGAAATTATCTAGTAGATAAAGATTGGTATAAATAATTATAAAAAATAAGAAAAACCATTTATAATATATAATATATAATATACTAAAACATATAGTAAATAAAATGGCAGACAATAAGAAAATTGTAGGATTTAAGAAATTCTCGGATATAAAATCAAGTTCTTCTAAAATAGAAGAAGTAGATGCTTCTTTACCTGAATCACCTGAAACGGATTCAGATAGACCGATGATCCCTAATTTATCAGAACCTACAAAGAAAGTAGAAAAACCAATTTCTCAGAAAAATATTCAACCAACAGAGCATGATGAGGATTTTGAGCAAGATGAAGAGAATGATGAGTATCCAGAAGGTTTAACTAAAAATGAATCTGCAGTTAAAACCTATGGTAAAGTTGCTAAATTCCCAAGAAATGTAAAAGCTTCTAAAGCATTTAACTTCTTAGAGAATGTGAAGGTTTCTAAGAAATCTATTTGGTATATAATGGTTGAGAAACAAGACAATGAGCTTCAAATGGTTAAATATAACTATAAAGAAGGTGTTGATTTATCTAAGTTTGTTAATGAATTAAAAACTTATTATATTAAAAAATATAAATCTGATGCTAATATAGCAAGTTTAGTTGAAGGTATCTATGTTGATGGTAATGACAAATATTCTATGATTAAGAATATTCCTTTAGTTGAAGTTGAAGGTAAAAAAATGATTACTAAAATAACAGAAGATTTAATAAAATTATTATCTAAATAATATGAAAAATTTACTATCATTTGACCTTTTTGAAGGTAAAGCGTTCAAAGCTTCTAAAAATCCTTATGGTAAAACAACTAAGGAAGATAAAAAAGATCAGTTAAGAAAGGCTGTTGAAGATCATATCAAAGATAAAGGTTGTAAAACTAAAAAAGTTGGTGATGATTTTGAGGTTCATTGTGATGGAGAGCATGTTGCACAAGTTATGTTCCGTAATAATAAAATTACCGTTAAGAAACAAGGTAATAAATTTGGAAAAGATTTCGATTATAATCAATTAGGTAAAATCAAAGCAGAAATTACTGATATAATAAAATAGAACAACACCAGAAATAGTATTTCTGGTCAGACACCACTTAAAAAAGTGGTGTTTCTTTTTTTATATATATGATATGGATAAATTAAAAAGACTTTATAATTATCTTAAAAAGAATAATAAAAAGAAAATTCTTTTTTTGACAACATCAAATAGATGGTCTGGTGATAAAGAGCTACCTAAATCATCAATTATAGCAGATGAGTTGATTAAGAAGTTAGGAACAGGAACTATAATAAATGTTTCTAAGTTGAGAATATTTCCTTGTGAAGGTAATGTTTCAACTAAAAGAGGAAACACTTGTGGTCTAAAAGATGCTATGTTAAAAGATAAAGAGAAAAATCCTACTGGAAATATTAGATGTTGGGCTTCTCTAAATAATAAAACTGATGAATTATATAAAGTTGCAAATGCTATATTTGAAGCTGATATAATAATATTTTTTGGTTCAGTTAGATGGGGTAAAATGAATTCTATTTATGCAGAACTAATAGAAAGACTAACTTGGTTAGAAAATAGACATGCTACATTAGGAGAGTCTAATTTATTAAAAGATAAAGAATGTGGTATTGTTGTAGTTGGACATAACTGGAACGGTGAAAATGTTGTTAAATTGGAAAAAGAAGTATTTAAGTTCTTTGGATTCAAGACACCCGAACAATTATCATTTAATTGGCAATGGACAAATAATAAAAATGATGAGTCTAAAGAAGGTTATTTAGAATCATTTGGAGATTTCTTAAAAGATTTTAATTTTGTAGAAACTCTAAATGAGGCTGTAATTAGATTTAAGGAATGGATAAAAAAATAAAAATTTATATGAATATTAAAAATTTTCAGGAATTTCTAAAAGATATTCCAACCAGAGAGTTAAAAGCAGAAATAGAAAGAAGAAAAACTAATAAAGTTAGACCTAGTATGGACTTATCTGATACCGTACAAAAAAATGCATTTAATATAATGAACAAGTTGGATGATGCGTTTTCAATATTTGGAAAGTATTCTTTCCATGATAAAGGTCCAGATGAAGTATTAGATATTGATAGTATCTATGAAACATTATCTAAAATGAGTATTGATAAAGTTGGTGAAATCCTTATCTATGTTATGGATAACTATGAAGACTTCTCTAGTAAAAACGGAACCGAAGAAGAAGCTATAACATTAGCTAACTCAATCATACACAACTTCGATCAACATGAAGATTTCGAGAAATTTTTTGAAATGGATAATAGATTTGAATATTAAAAAAAATCACTCAATTGAGTGATTTTTTTATACCTTTTTTTGTTGTAGCTTTTGTATTTCAAGTTCAAAAGAGATTCTCTTTTTTTCAATATCTTTATCAATCATTTCATTCCATTTATCTGTAATATCAATTACAATTAAAGAATGTTGTGACGCTTCAAACTTAACATCATAAGTCCATCTTCTGTTTTCATCATAAAATCCAGTTGTTGATCTTATTGTTCTACCTGATTTCAATCTAGTTACCTTAGAAGCTTCTCTATGAGCACCACTTAAAGTTTTATAAGCCTTAATTTTATAATCAATATTCTTTTGTAGTTTACCATTTTTAGCATAGAAATATTCATAAACTCCATTGAAGTCAGTTTTATTTTCTTCTTCACCTAAAATTTGATCAATTAAGCTATCTCTTAGCTCAGATTTTTTAACATAAACAATTGTGTATAATCTTCCCATTATCTAAAAAATTGTGCGTTCATTTGTATTTTATTCAAATCATCTTGTGTAAATGACTGAGGATTTGTTTTAGTTATATTAACAATTTCATTATAGACTTTTCTTGCTTCATCCATTCTTCCTGTATAAAAACAAGTAGCAGCGTGAGACTCAGCAAATTTCCAAATATAAATCGGCTCATCTACGAACAAAAGTTTTTTAGGATAAGGATTTTTACCATGGAAAGTTTCATAAGCAAACTTAGTATAAAGATAAGCTAAATGCCATTCTCCCATTTGTAAGTAGTAATCAATAATTAATTTAATTGACTCACCTCTTGTTGGCTCAAACGCATATGCTTTTAAGCATTGTTGCATTGTTAGGTTCCAAGGCTCTTCTAATGACTTCATAATCGAAGCAATTCTGTAATGTGAGTAGTAAATCTCTTCAGCATAACCGTCAGTTCTTTCAGTTCTCTCTCTATAATATTTCATAGATCTTCTTAATCTCTCTTCATTCTCTTCTCTATTATCAGGAATAGAAGCAGAATCGTGATAAGATTGTGCTGTATAGAAAACCCATCTTGGATCTTGACGATTTTCATTAATATAAGCTTCTAGCTTATGTGCGTGTGATAAGTATTTTTCAGATACTTTACCTTGCCAAGAAGCACCATCCATACTTACATTAACTTGTATACCAGTAGCTAAACCGGAAGTAATATTTTGATCCTCACATATAATGAATTCGTGAATGGGGCCATACCACTTAAAGGGTTTAGAAACTTTGAAGAAAGTATTTCTTGTATATTTCATTTGACCAATATAAGTATTAATCATATACAGGTCTGCAGTAAATTGATTTTTATTGAATGAAGGATCAATAACTAATTGCTCATCACAATCAAACCAATAACCATGAACATTGTTAGCATCCCATCCTAATTCTGCGACTACTTCTCTTAGCTTTTCCATTGCCCAAGTACGACTTTTCTCAAAGTCATCAAATGGTCTCTCAAAAACATAAGTTGGAATATTATTTTCTTCTCCGAATTTACGGATTAAATCTTGTGTTCCATCTGTGGAACCTGTATCGTTTACGACAATCAAGTCAGTAATAGTTTTACAACTATTAAGCATTCTTTCAATAACGTGACTTTCGTTTTTACATATAAAGTTTAAGGCTAATTTACCCATCTAAAAAAATTATTTTTTATTTATATCAAAATAGATAATTAAGTTTTAATTATTAATATATACTTTTAAGAAAAAAAGTTATACTATGAAATACTTAAAAGGATTTAATGAAGCATTCGGTAGAAATGGAATGTTTGACTGGAAAGTTGCTGATATGAAACATACACCAAGCTCAATAAAACAATTAGGCTTAGATAAAAAAGATGAGGTTTGTAAAGAATGTGATTGTAGACCGTGTCAATGTGAAGTAGAGGAATGTGATCAATGTAATTGTTCTCCTTGTAATTGTAATGAAGATATTATGAAAGAAGGTATACATAATAAATTTAGAGAAGAAAGAGTTAATTCTTATCTTAAAATTGCAAGAACTAGATATAAAGGTAAAACTGCTGATGAAATTATTGATATAATAGATCGTGGAAACCCAGAATTAAGATTTGTTAATGATGAAGAAAGAGAATTATTCAAACAAGAGTGGGAGAAAGAAAATAAAAAAGGAACATTTAGTTATTTTATGTCATTATCAAATGAGGAGTTAAAAGATTATCAAAAAAACTTCTCACATCACGGTTTTGAAAATCCCGCAGAACATAACCCAGAGTTTGTTGCTTGGAAAAAAGCTTGTCAAATAAAAAAGGTTTTTATTGAACCAAAAAGAAGATACTAGAGATGTTAAGAGTAATAAAATATATTAAAAAAGAGAGTCAATGACTCTCTTTTTCTTATCCTAAAATCCACTTAGCATCGTGGTTTACATTTGTATCATAAAGTGCATATTCAACTTCAACCTTTTCAAATTCAAATCCACATTTTTCTAATGACCATTTAATTGCTTCAACCCCACGTTGAAAGTCTTCTCTACAAGTCATATTATCTCTATATGTGAGCATATTAACAAACTTACTTCCATCTTTAGACTTCTTAAAGAAGTTCTGGGATAGTTTACAAGCACCATTTAATCTAATTACACCTACTTCTGTACATCCATCATTAAGTCCTTGTACAAAATCTTGTAAGTCTTGTTTCTGTTCAGGTAAGATAACAACACCAATATGACTTTCAAAGTAACAACCATTTGGTATTGGTTCACCTGTATTAAAAGTTGGTGCTGCAGGATGCCAAGGAACGGTTTCTATCTTCTTTCTAACAACTTTATAACCAAGTGAGGTAAGTTTATCAGCAATACGATTTGCTTCTTCATATGCAGTCCTATTATCTCCAAAATGTTTTGAACTGGTCATTACATCTTTCAAAGTTCCTTCTTTCATTTCTAAATCTAAAACAATAGGTTTTACTCCAATAGATTTACAATCTTCTCTAAAATGATCAATAGTGAAATTAGTTTCTAATAAATTTTCAATATCTATTGTAATATGTATCTCAAATGGAAGAGGGAATGTTGCGGCTTCTTCTTTTAATTGTAGTTCAGCCCACTTTTTAGATTTTCTATTTAACATATCATTCATTTCTTCATCAGTGAAACCTAATGAATGTGCGATAGAAATATTTGTTAAATAAACGTCAACAATCTCTTCTAAGATTTGTTCTCTATCTGAGAAACGGTGATTAGTACCGGGTGCAGAATCGTATGGTAAAATAGCTCTCGCTAACTCACCAACTTCTTCTGCAAGTTTTAATCCTTTCTGTGAAAGAGTTTTCTTATCTTTAATTGATAAGTCTTTTATAAAATCGTCTAAGTAATTATTCATTTAGTAGTTCTAATAGTTTAAGGTGTCTTAATAGCTTAACATTATTATCTTTTTTTGCATGAAAAGATAATGATTTGAAAATTGTTTTTTTATAGTCTTTCATTTTATGAAAAGTTGAATCGAATCCGTAGTTTATATTTATTTGAAATAAATCATTGTGAAATAAATTAAAATCTATAACAATTTTTGGTAAACCATTTGCAATAAACTGATAATCACAACAAAGATTATTATATCGTTTTTTATCATAATAATCATAATCTATTTCATAACCAAAGCTAGATAAATATTCATATATTATACTAAAATTTTTAGATATTTCTCTACTATATCTTCTAGTTTCTTTTACTTCACCGTTTTTATATTCGATTATATCAACATGACATTTATCAAATTTAGAAAAAAGTATGTCTTTTGATTCACCGGATTCAGATTTACTTTTCCAGTCCTTTATACCTAACTTATCGTATATTTCTTGCCAAGAAAGTAGTTTATTTTCCATAATCCATATTCATTAGTTGAAAGTTAATTGCAATTCTTGTTAAATCAGTAAAGTGTTTTCTAGCATTATCTTTTTTAAGATTATCAATAAACCATAACTTTTCTGAAACAATAGAAGAAAAGCTAGCTAACCTAACCCCATCTTGTTCAATAAAGTCAGATAAACTATCTTTAATAATCAAGTGGACATCTACTGCTCCACGTCTAGTACACCCATCACCATAAGAGTCATATGAAGTCCAAAGTTGTTTCTTAACAGAAATAACTTTGTCTGTTAAGTTCCATTGTATGTTAAACTTCTCAGCAATTTTATACATCATTTCTTCTGTAATCAAAAAGTCAAAGTCGTCAGGTTTTCTCTTAAATAATTGTTTTCCTTCGATAATAAAACAATTAAGTGCTCTTGATCCGGTTAATACACCACCGATTTCAGTAACATACTTAATCAATTCCCAGTTTTTCTTAAATCTTTGCCATATACCATATCGTTTACTAATATCATACTTAATATTGTATTCGTTGGTTAATAGGTTAAGATTTATATCTCTAATATGTGATTTTATAGTTGCAACTTCTTCTGCTTTCATTCTAGTAATTTAACTCGTTAATACTTTCTTTACAGATTATTTTGTTTATAGATGTTGTTAGTAAATCTGAGCAACTAATAACACTTATTTTTGGTTTATCGGTATAATCTTTGTTATATTGTTTTATTTTATCATAAACACTTACAATTGTATCACTTACAATTAACTCCGACAAACAGGAGTTAGCAATATTTTCCATTGCATTACCAGATAAAACAGGATGTGTTAAAATACCTCTTACTGATTTAGCACCATTCTTCATAATCAAATCTGCTGCTTTACAGATAGTTCCCATTGTATCACCTAAGTCGTCAATTATAATTACATTTTTATCCTCAACCGAGTTTAAGAGTGTCATAGAAGCAACCTCATTTGGTTTAACTCTTTTCTTATCAATAACTGCAAATGTTGAATCTGGAAAATGTTTTGCTAAACCCAATGTTCTTTTAGTTGCACCATGATCAGGAGCAACAAAACATATATCATCTAAATCTAGTGACTTGAT
>JACCDV011148379.1_pt1 | contig 15503 bp, 14 predicted proteins | sample 7446131 | NCBI WGS metagenome assembly JACCDV01 (sample SAMN15323448, study PRJNA562643) | freshwater metagenome | isolation source: river surface water | place: USA:Blue River Watershed | collected 2017-08-17 | reverse complement strand
TGAGTTTTTTCACTTTTCACCCATAGGTTTGCTGGATACTCCTCTACTCTATCTAACTCTTTTACTATTCTTGCAATATCAAACTCAGCAACACCACCAACCACAGAAACATCTCCAACAGAAACTCCTAGTCCATCTTCTAGACCCTGAATAGTTTTTGCTATCTCTTCGTCTACACTTATTTTTTTATTTTTCGGAAACTTTACTCCTAAACACAAATGTAGTTCCTCACCCTTTGCTTTGAATACTTTTCCAATCTCAAAAAGTTTTACCTCACTCTCTCCTAGTAAATCTAAATATTTGAAATTTCTTTCCAGAGATTCTTCCATGGCACCACTTAGGTGTCCTCGAAGATACTTTTTATCTCCTGCTATAGGGTTTTCTATCTCCACCTCCCCACCAGCTGTCATAGCGTATGTGTATATTTCTGCAAACCCGAGTTCACCCAGTATCTGTCGTGTTCTTTCTGCAATATACAGTTCTTGGTTTACAATAACTTTTGCTTCCACTTCTAGTTTAGCAGGTTCTACATTTTCATATCCAAAAAGTCTACCGACTTCCTCAACAACATCCTCAGGAATTTTTATATCAAGCCGCTCTAGTGGGGCTGTTACATTTATACTGTTCCCGTCTAGTTCCGCTTTAATATTTTGTCGCGACAAAAGTTCTAAAGCTTTTTCACCAGCAACATCCACACCAAGCATTTCAGAAACTTTGTCGAGCGTTACGGATACTTTAGTTTCTTTTTGAGGATTCTTATTAACTTCCACCATTCCTACAACTGTTCCACCGGCTAGTTCAGTAATATTTTTTATTACGTAAGGTAATACTCGGTCGATAAGACTTTGCGCTATTTCATTTTCAAATCTATAAGATGCATCTGTTCGAATACCCAGAGCTTTTGCAGTTTTACGAATACTCACAGGATCAAATGAAGAAAATGAAAGCAGAATATCTGTAGTTGTTTCACTTACCCCACTGTCTCTACCGCCCATCACGCCCGCAACATCTAATGGTTTAGTTCCGTCTGCAATAACCATATTTGTTAACTCTAGCGTGTATTCTTTTGTATCAAGAAGAGTAATTTTCTCCCCCTTAACTGCATCTCTAATATTAAACTCGTATTGACCTTTTCTATTTGTAGAAACTTTAGAAGCATCGAAAGCGTGCATTGGTTGTCCAAATGCAAAAGTTAAGTAGTTTGTCATATCTACTATCGCATTGATTGACCTTGAGCCTTGAGTGGCAAGTTTTTCTTTGAGCCATGCAGGACTTTCCGCGACTTTCACTCCTGTTACCAAAACAAATATCTGCCGACTACAATTTTTTGTATTTATATTCAAACTGATCTTGTCTGTAACTGGAATAGAAACTTTAGGAAGAAGTTCTTTTCTTTGTAGATTCAAAACACTTGCGACCTCTGAAGCAACTCCGTAGTGTGACAAACAGTCGTGGGCTCGGTTTGGTAAGATTTTAACATCAAGAATCTTGTCATCTCCGTGGTCCTCTACTCCCTCTATTTCAAAAGAGTGCATAGTCAAAGCATCTACAACAGTTTCGACTGGTGGTAGCTTATCCTCTATATATTCTTGTATCCAATTGTAACTAATTTTCATTGTATTTTATGACTTGTTAATTTGAGTGCAGTTCGAGGAAGAGGAGAAAAATAATTGGAGACGTACACTCTAGTACGTTGAGAATTATTTTTTGAACTCTGACAAAGAAATGTGCCAAATTTATAAGTCATATTTAAAATTGATTTATTAGGCGAAGATCTCCCTGATATAAAAGTCTCACATCATCTACTCCGTATTTCAGCATCACCAGTCGGTCCACACCACAGCCAAATGCAAAACCAGAGTATTTTTTACTATCTATCCCAGCGCTTTCCAAAACTTTTGGGTGAACTAACCCAGCTCCCATGATTTCAATAAAACCTGTGCCCTTGCATACATTGCAGGAAGAGTTCTGTCCTCCACATTTGAAACAAGTCATATCTATTTCTACCCCAGGTTCAACGAATGGAAAATAACTCGGTCGAAGTCTTATGCCAGTTTTCTTTCCGAAAAGTTTTTCGAAAAATTCTTCTAAGGTCCACTTGAGATTTGCGAGCGATACATTCTCTCCCACAACCAAACCTTCCAGCTGGTAGAATTGAGCCTCGTGGGTAGAATCTGTTGCTTCGTGTCGAAACACTTTTCCTGGAGCAATGATTTTAATTGGAGGTTTGTTTGCCTCCATAAAGCGCACTTGTACTGGTGATGTATGAGTTCTAAGAAGTTTCCGAGCATTAAGAGGCTTCATCCAAAATGTATCCCACATGTCACGGGCAGGATGGTGTTCCGGTATATTAAGTGTGTCAAAATTATAAAATTCAGTTTCGACTTCTGGACCACCAGCTACCGTAAAACCCATTTCTGTGAAAATTCGGTTTACGTCTTGTAAAATAAGGGTAAGAGGGTGAATATGAACCTCCTTTTTTCCATCCTTTTCCATATTGCTCCATTGTAGCCCAAAGGTTGAAAAACATCCAGAAAAAGGCTATTATGTAACAACAAATGTCTTAGGTAGTCTACTATAAGATATAGTTCATATGAGTGACCTAAATAACTACATCACCTATTTTTTCCTATTCATCTCGCTTAACTTTGAGATTTTTCTACTTATCACTTATTTCGAAAACCGAAAGGAAATCAAAGCCGAGTCAAAGGCCCAGTCTAACGTAAAGTTAAAAAAATACCCTTCAGTTACCATTATCGTACCTTGTTGGAACGAAGAAACTACAGTTTCAAAAACAGTACATTCTCTGCTCAACCTAGACTATCCGAAAGACAAACTGAAAATTATGGTGGTGGATGATGGCAGTACGGATAACACTTGGCAAGCAGTCCAAAAATTTGCGAACCACCCACAAATAGAACTCCACACAAAAGAGAATGGCGGAAAGTATACAGCGCTAAACTATGGAATCTCAAAACTTACCACTGACTTAGTAGGGTGCCTAGATGCTGACTCTTATGTGCACAAAGACAGCATGAAGAAAATTGCCCTTTATTTTGAAGACAAAGAAACTATGGCAGTTGCGCCATCAATCAAACTTTGGCAACCTAAAAACATTCTACAGCTACTACAGAAAGTTGAGTATGGTTTTGGTATATTTACGAGAAAAATGTATCACTATATGAACGCCATATACATTACTCCTGGACCTTTTTCTATTTTCAGACGAGAGGTTTTTGAGAAACTAGGTGGTTACGAACACGCTCATAATACTGAAGACATCCAGATTGCACTAAGAATGCAGAAAAATGGTTTCAAAATAGCCCATGCTCACGAAGCCATAGTTTATACAGTTCCACCAGAAACTGTTAAAAAACTTTTGAAACAAAGAGTGCGATGGTCTTATGGTTTTATTAAAAACGCCTACGACTTTAGAGATATGATTTTTAACAAAAAATATGGAAATGTTGGAATGCTTATTCTTCCAATGGCCTGCATATCAATAGTATCTGTTTTGTTTGTATCTAGTGTTTCTATATACAGTATAATTGACGGCCTAGTGAACTGGTTTGTTCGAGTACAAACAGTTGGCATAAATTTAAACTTTAATTTTCCTAATTTTGATTTGTTTTATGTAAATACAGAACTTATCGCCCTAGTTGGAGTGGTAGTTGCGACAGGATCAATCCTTATGATACTTATGTCAAAGAGAATGTCTGAAAACAAGTTTGATCTTGGCCTCGACTTGATTTATTACCTATCTTTATATATGTTTATTGCGCCACTATGGATAGGAAAGGCGGCATGGAATGCTGTATTCTCCGTAAAAACAACCTGGCGCTAAAGCCCATAAAATTATGAATAAAAACATAGACTACAAAAAATACGTCTTTTCTTTTGTATTAACTTCCCTTATTTTTGCTACAGCAATTTATTTGAGTAATTATTTTGGCCAGAAAAAACTAGATGAGATAAGAAATATCCAAGACAAAATTTCGATTGATATTCTGTCTTCAGAAACGCAGTTTTCTCTTCTAGAACAATCTTCTTGTAAAGATATTGATTCAGGGTCACTTTCAACTGAGCTTGGAAACTTAGAGGCTAAACTAACATATACAGAAAACCAAAGAGGCACAGAAGATCCCGAGGTTCAGACACTTAAAAAATACTACTCCCTGCTAGAAATCAAGGATTACTTACTGATGAACAAAATAAGTGAAAAGTGTAAGAAAACTCCACTTTCAATTATCTACTTCTATTCAAACAACGAAAGTTGTAAGGATTGTGAAAAAGAAGGTTATGTTCTTACAAAACTAAGAGAAACTTACCCAGAGCTTAGAGTGTACTCTTTCGACTACAACATGGATGTATCAGCCGTACAGACCCTGATTTCCATCAACAAGGTCAAAAATGAGCTTCCAGCGATAGTTATAAAGGACCAAGTATACTATGGTTTCCAAAGCATCGAAGACATCGAAAAGGTAGTTCCAGAACTAGAGGTCTTGAAAGCAAAAGTGGAATCGGCAACAAGCACAAAAACTAATTAATTTACTAAAGTCTTTTTGAGCGATAACATTATTTCTTCTAACCGCTTTTCATCTACTCTCGGCATAACCACCCCTAAACCTTTTGCTTTTTCCATAGATAACACGCAGTTACTTCTACCAGTTTTAGTAACACTTTTTTCTAACTCTTCTGGGGTAATAAGTTCAAATTGATGATCTGGATTTACAAATTTTTTATAAGCTTCAAGTATTTGGCCGTGTGTTACAAACCCTTCATTTGTTAGATTAAGTATTCCTAAAGTTTTTATAACTATTAAGTGTTCTATGGCTGGATACATATCTTCGACTAATGTCACCGAGTTGGGTACGGATATTACCCTACTATATGAAATTATTTTATTTATTGTATTTCTAGGATGAGACTCGAAAGAAATTGGCATTCTTATTCGTAAATAAAGCACAGGAAGCTCTTTCATGGCATTTTCCAAAACAATTCGCATTCTTGAGTAAAAACTTCCGTAAAAGTTAGGAGCATCAGTTTCCGTAAACAAATGGTCCTTATCACCTGAATAAACGCACCCAGATGATACTTGTATTGGATATGCTCCAACCTCTATTGCTGCCGACATGGCGTTTATTGCTCCTGCAACATTTACCTGTACCGTCTCTAGTTTGTGGTCCTCGCACCAGTCAACGTTCGGATATGCCCTAACACCAGCAAAGTTAATTACCACGTCTGGTTTTGATTTACTGAATGCATTTTTAAGTGCAGCAAGGTCCGTGACGTCCACTCTGTCAGTAAAAACTGTATGACCTTTCTCACTAAAATATTTAGCAGTTCCACTACCCAAAAAGCCAGTTCCTCCCAGGATATAAATTTTCATATAGGTACATATTACTACAGTTGAAATTTATTCCCAATAATGCTAAATTGATAGAGTTAATTTTGCCACCTTAGCTCAGTTGGTAGAGCAATTCTTTTGTAAAGAATAGGTCGTCAGTTCGAGCCTGACAGGTGGCTCCAATAAAAAATCCCCCTTTAGGGGATTTTTTATTTACTATCTTCTGACAGCCTCTCTAAGAAAGACGAGACAGAACCGTCGTTTCTTAGCAGTCTTCGTCCCCTAAATTCGTTACCTGCGTTGTAGTATCTCCTTGCAACATAGTCTTTAGACTTTACCAGGAACTCATACAGAAGTGACGGTAAAAAGTCGAAAACAAAAATCTGTGCGACTTTTTTATAATAGTTATATCTTAAAACCGCACCATCAATTAATGCATTTATTTTTGCATCCCCTTTTTCATAAATCCTTTCCAAAATAGCCACTTTGCCTACTTTGTTTTCAAACGCTCTAAGTATTACCAAAGCGCTCAATACAGCAAAAGAACCTATAAATAATATAGTTTCCATATATAGAAATTATTGAGTAACTGAGTATCTCACAAAGCGAGATAGCTCGATTTTTTCTCCGAATTTCTGTGTTGCAGACTCTAGTAGGTTTTTTATCGTAACGTCAGGGTTTTTAATAAATGCTTGGTTAAGCAAAACTCTTTCACTCCAATATGAAGCAAGTTTTCCTTCAAGGATTTTAGCCCTCATATCTTCAGGCTTGCCTTCGACCTCTTTTATGAACATTTCTTTTGCCAAATCATTTGAATGTTCATCTATATCTTCAATTTTTAGAAATTGTGGATTTGTAGCTGTTGCATGCATAGCAATATCTCGTGCTAAAGCCTTAAATTCTTCGTTCTTTGCAACGAAATCTGTTTCACATAGCAATTCAAGCATAACTCCAACATTACCAGTAGAATGCACGTATGTAGAAACAACGCCAGCACCAAGAGTTCTGTCACTTTTTTTAGAAGCAATATCTGCACTTTTCTTCAAAAGTAGCATTGTTGCTTTCTCCATATCACCACCAGTTTCTTCTAGTGCCTTTTTGCACTGCATAACTGAAACCCCAGTTTTGTCTCTTAGTTCCTTAACTAGTTCTGTTGTTATTTGCATAGTAAAAATGAATATAAAGAATAATGCCCGAACAAACTATAATTATACAGTAGGAGTAACTTTTTTCAACTGTCCGTCTTTGTAACTTGCTGCGATTTGTTTTAGGAAAAACTCAATACTAGTTCTAGAAGAATCATTGCCTGGGATAGCGTAATCAACATCGAATAGGTTATTGTCAGTTCCGCATAGAGCTATAACTGGAATTCCCATAGTTTTTGCCTCTTTCAAAGCAATAGATTCTTTTTTACTGTCTATAATGAAAACAGCATCAGGAAGTTTTTTCATAACTGAAAGACCAAAAAAGAAAGTTCTAAGTTTTTCAATCTCTCTGTCGATAAGCAGTCTTTCTTTTTTAGTATATTTTACAAGTTCTCCTTTTTCTTTCTGAGACACCCATGATTCTAGCTTATCAACTCTTTTTTTGATTTCAGGGAAGTTACTTAAAGTTCCTCCGATAAATCGCCCAGCAACATAAGGCATATTTATACTTTCTGCTACTGTTGTTATTGCAGATTTTGCCTCACTTTTACCACTGATGAAAAGAATATTAGCTCCACGAGATCCAAGTTCAGATACAAAAGAAAGAGCAGAGTGTAGAGAATCTTTTGTTTTCTCTAGATCAAAAATTTCAATATTGTTTTTAACTCCGAAAATGAAAGGTTTAGTACTTGGGTGTCTTCTAGATTTGATGAAACCGAAGTGTGCACCAGCGTTAAATAGGGCGTCCACTACGCCGTTTCCGTTATTTGAAGAATTATCTGTTTTTGTCATATGTCAGGATATCCTAGCAAAAACCCCCCATTTACGCAACCCTAGGTTGACCTTAGTCAACCTCCTCGACTACTTCCCCAACCTCACCTGTAAACGAAGCCATAGCCTCTACAATAGGTTCTATTGACCCTGCCAATATCTTCTCAATATTGTGCCAATTTTGCCTTAAACGGTGGTCTGTAATTCGATCCTGTAGGATATTGTAAGTTCTTATCTTTTCTGACCTATCTGCCGTTCCCACCTGGGATTTTCTATCTGCAGAGTACTTTGCGGCCTCTTCTTCCTCTTTCTTTTTCTCTAGTTTTGCAATAAGAATACTCATCGCCGCCTCACGGTTTTTGAGCTGACTTCGTTGAGATGTTGAGCGAACATCAATACCAGTCGCCTTGTGAATAATTCTTACAGCAGTTTCAACCTTGTTAACATTTTGTCCTCCAGCACCTCCAGAACGAGATGTTTCAATTTCAATGTCAGATGGCTTAATTTCAATAGTCGTCTTTTTTCGAATCGGCAGAACAGCAACAGTTGCAGTTGATGTGTGAACTCGTCCTAGTTTTTCTGTAGCAGGAACACGCTGAACTCTGTGCACCCCAGTTTCGAAACGAAGTTTTTTGTACACATCTTTACCACGTATTTCAAAAGACGCTTCCTTGTAACCACCAACGGCACTCAAAGACTCATCTATAGGGCTAACTGACCAGCCGTTATTCTCTGCATATCTTGTGTACATATGCGCCAGCTCGTGTGCAAAAATCGAAGCTTCTTCCCCTCCGGCCCCCGCACGCACTTCAAGAATAATTTCGTTTGGAAACTCCTCCTCTTTTTCTTCCTCCCTTACAATCTCCTCCATTTGCTTCATTATTTCAGTTTTCTGAGACACCAAAGACTCCAGCTCACTTGTTGCTAGCTCTGCCAAAGCAGGATCAGTTTCTATCATTTTACGAGTAGCCTCTTCCTCTTTTTCTAACCTCTTATAACTTTCCGCCAAATAAGAAGTCTTTTGGTTGTTTAAAAATTTTTCTAAATCCATTTGTTTTAAAGTTTAACATAACAAAAAACGAATTTCCGTCGACTCATAATTTTTATGGAACATCGCGGAACCCGTGAAGAGCTGAGCGCGAAGAAAATTTCTAGCAAGAAATTATTCTGTTTCCAGAAAAGTTATGAGGAGAAAGGAAATTCGTTATTTTGCTGCTTTCTTAGTTTTAGCAGCTGCCATTTTAGTTTTGAATCGCTCTACTCTTCCAGCTGTATCCATAATCTTCTCGTTTCCAGTGTAGAAAGGGTGTGAAGAACTTGAAATTTCAAGTCTGTAGATAGGATATTCCTTTCCATCCTTTGCCTTTCCTTTTTCAGAAGTATTTACTGTAGACGAAATAATAAACTCAGCTCCGTTTGAGTTGTCGATAAATAGAACTGGTCTATAGTTTTGTGGGTGAATGTCTTTTTTCATTACCGGATTACTCTATCAAAATAGTGGCTTTTTGGCAAGACAACGCCGATACTTTTACATATCGGCGTTAAGTGATCTATTTGAATAGTTTAGAAAATTCGCCCGGGTCTATTTCGTAGTTAAAACCTTCGACCCTCTCTTGCAATCGACCAAATTCTTCCTTGTTATACCTCGGTGTTTCCCCAAATTGGACGAAGCTAACGGCAGAATACCTACCCGTCCTAGAAGTTTCTCCGGTTGCAATCACCCTGTGCCATAACGCCCTCAGTTCGCCTTTTGAACGAAGTTGCATCTGCATGTCTGGAATTATTACCGTCTCAGAATCTGAAACTGGCATTGGAATCCAGACTCTGTCAAAAGTAAGACACTCAAGTCCCGGAGCACTCTCAAAAAGATGAAGTGTAAAACCACTTTGATCAAGATGCGCTTGTGCAGTCGGCTCACCTTTACTTTTCTGAGGAGGGTAATGAACAAACCTTATAAAGAATGAATCTCTGCCTCGCTCTATTTCATCACCGAAACCTGGTAAGCTAAAATTTCTTTCACACTCACTTGCAAATGAAATTACAAAAGGAGCCATTACCTCTACTAGTCGCAAGGCATCCAATGTAAATACTCTAATAATTGGGTACTTGCCTGAGTATTTATCGACAATGCTCAGAAGAAAGTCCTTGCCAGAGAGAGATATGTCAAAGTTCTCTTTAATGTCTCCCTTATTTCCTGAGCCATCCTTATTTTCGTAACCAACGCCTGTGCTGTTACTACTGTAGGAGAAAAGTTGCTTTACCTCTACCGGCAACTCGCAAAAACTCTCCCACGACTTCTCCGCTTTTATGACTGCGGCCCGTAGTTCATGAGGATATGCCAAATTAACGAACCCGTTTGTTTTCAAATTGGTGATATTCATTGTTTTAAGTTACTCCTATTAATAAAGTACTGCCTAGAAACATTTTCTAAAATTTAAATATATAAAAAAAGCGAGGAGGCCCTCGGTAAAAAGTGAACGATTTTAAAGTAAACTAAATATCACTCTGAATATTCTCTTCGAACAAAAAAGGCATTGATTTTATTTTTCCGTTCTTTATTACTTTTAAAATTTTTACAATAGTCTGCAGGGAGTCATACGGCGCAGATTCATTTTTTATAGCCTTATCTATGGGGACCCACATATTGTGTCCATAATCCGAATCAGTCAGAAGTTCCCCCTCAGACTTATCTGCATAAGCTATTGGAAACATTAAGTCTGAAAAAATTTCTCCATTTTTATACATTATTCTCCTTTCACATCCAACAATTTTAAATTCTGCTCTTAAACCAGTTTCCTGTTTTAGTTTTCTTGTAGCAGCAGGCTCAATAAGTTCACCTTTTAGAACAACTCCCCCGGGAATACCCACCTTTCCATATGATGGATTAGATTTTCTAATTTGATTTAATATTTCAATTTTCCCTTTTACTCTTCTTGAAACAATTGTTATTACATTTATCTTAAACAAACTTGTAATTGAATCATTCTGTTGTTTATATGGGTCAGCAACCAGCCTAATACCAGCGCCTGAAAGACCATAACCTTTTGTGCTTTTTTCGAGAAAACCTTTCTTGACTAAGAATTGAAGATGATAATTAAACAAGTCATTTGGAACTTTTCTAGGCCATAATTCACTATACCTAAGTGTTTTTGCGTTCTTAAGCTTAGATATTATCCCGTTCTGTATCTCAGAGAAACCTTGATTCATTTGTGAGTTATATCACCAATTGAGTAGAGGCTCAACAGGGCATCTACATAACCCTCTCGACTATTTCAGCCTTTGCAGTTTCAGTTTTGTTGTTCTTTATCATTTTTATAAATGGGTATTCGATGTATCTATATGTTACAGAAGAAACAACTATTGTAAGTAGCCCGCTCAAAGTAATTAACGACCAAAATTCAATTGCTGTCATAGAAGTAACTGGCTTCCAGTAATCAGCAGTATTCAATACACCATACAAAACAATGCCGTGGATAAGATAAATACTATAACTTAATGTTCCCAAAAACTTAGCAATGTGAGTTTTCAGTAATCCAAATAAGTCAGATCCGTAAACGAAACACAGGAAAACCAACATAGAAACAGCATACTGAGAAAATGAATATGGTTTGTAGTACATAAAATACACCAAAACAATTCCCAGAATTGGAACTATGGAGGAAATTTGTTTATGGAAAAATTCGAATCTTGGATACTTATTATAAATATGTGCGGCCATAATACCGAAAAAGAATATTGCCCAATAGCCACGGTCGTCAGAAGACAGTGCATAAAAAGCAAGTGGCAATGCCATGATTAGCATTTTTCTACTTCGAAGGAATATTGCGAGAATCGGAAGCAGTAGATAGAAGAACCACTCGAAATGCAGTGTCCAATGGATACCCGCGTTTACAGGCAAAACACTTACGTTATTTACTGACTGAGTAGTAATGAGCCCAATAGTAAGCCACGATAGAATATCTTTTGCGGTCTGTTTGAAATCAATATCAAAACCAGACTGAATTAATATAGAAAAGACAATAAGTGCCGCGCAGAAAATATACATCGGTGCCAAACGCAAGAAGCGACTTCTGTACAAATACCCTTCATCCACCTGCCCCTTCTGAGCAATCATTTTTGACCAATACAAGAAACTCGTCATGATTAGAAAAAGTATTACAGCCTCACCTCCCAAATGTCTGTAAAAACGAATGTCTACTATTTCCCATACTCTGGTTTGGAAATAAAACCAGCTAGTAACTGCGTGCTGAAAAAACACATTAATTGCCAATATTCCCCTTAGGCCATCTAGGGATTCAAAACGACCTTTCTCCTCCTCCCCTATTACTTTCTTATAAAAAGGTAATTTATCTAGAAAAAACTTCGCAAAAACCAAAAGAATTGGCATTACCAGGAAGTAATACAGAACACTAGTATGACTAAAATCCATAAAGGTAATTATAGAAAGATATCGTCAAACATACAATACAAAACTAATTCATGACACAAATTTCAGTAGTTGTTGATATCTGAAGCATTTCCGCTAATTTACTACAAATAGCCTCATTTTGAGAAACCCCATTTATGACATGACCTTGGTTTTTTACAGAGTAGTACTTAATATCTTTGCCAACTTTCTGAGATTGTTTAAATAAATACTCGGACTGGCTAAACGGAACTTGATTGTCTAACTCTCCATGAAAAACATAAAGTGGTTTTTGTAATTTCGCAAGATTCTTTACAACACTAGATTTATCAAACAATTTCATATTTTTAGAACTAGGAGTACCACCGAAATGCACCTCAAATGGCGTTGGGGAAACATCGTTAATTAACTTCTCCCAGTCTGTAACTGGCGCCACCGCAATAGCTCCAGATATTTTGCTACTTAAATCTACAGAACCTTTTGTAGACAAGTATCCTCCGTAACTGTTTCCAAACAGATAAACATCTTTCATCCCCAAACTTTTTAGATAGTCTATAGCTTGTGACACATTTTTTATATCGACATCTCCAATACGACCGACAATACTAGTCGTGTATTTTGTGCCCAACCCCATACTTCCAGGATAGTCCAGCTTAAGTACTGTTACCCCAGAGTCCACCATTTCATCGAGCATCCAGTCAAAAGTCGCGTAACTTCCATATGAATGTCGGTCAGTTGCTGTTTGTCTATATGGGCCGCCGTGTAGCCAAAGAACTGCTTTTTTAGTAGTAATATTCTTTGCTGGTGAATAAAGTACTCCCTTAATGTTTGTAGTATTTATTACCTTGTATGGGATAGTTTCTACTTTTTCCTGAACAACACCAGTAAAATCTTTTACTTGTTTTTCAGTAAAAGAGTAAGACTTAATCACCCCAGTACCAGAACTATTTTCAGTGAAAATCAGATTTTCTCCAACCACAGCAAGACCGTTGGTGTACATAACACTCTTACTTATTGCATTCAATTTTCTTGTTGTTAAATTCAACTCATACAAACCCCAGTTATACAGACCTTCTCTGTTAGCAATAAAATAAACACTTTCACCACTAACAATAAAATCTAATACTGTATAATTTTTTGCTATCAAGGTAGTTCCCGTAAGATTCTGGTTACTACTATCTAGGTCGACCGAGTAAAGTCTATTGCTTCCGTCTCTGTCATCTACATACACTAATTTTTTGCTATCTTTTGTAAATCCAAACATTCTGTATGCATCAGTAACCAAATCCCAAGCGCCACTAGCTTCAAATTTCTCAAGAGTTCTTCCGTCATCAAAAACCAATACGAAGTTTTTAAATGACTTAATCATTGATTTGTCGCCCCTAAAGTAGGCCAATTTCTTACCGTCGTTAGAATATGTCAAAAACCTTGCATCACTTGGGACCACATGAGTTCCAAATGTAATTACTTTTGGCGCTGAAGGAGTAATAGGAGCAGAACTCACTTTTGTTGTACTGGCATTTCTATCTCTTTCAGAAAGAAAATCGAGTGTTACTACTCTCAACGGATCTTCTAATCTAGAGTTGATCTGTTCCTTGCTCTGTTTGCATTCATATAGATTCAAATCGCAATCATATGTAACTCTCTTTAAGATAGTATTAACAGAAAAAGAAAAACTATTAGTAGTTGTAGATGTTGAGTTGATAATTGAATATGAAATATCTGAAGCACTGGCTCCAGAAGCTAGAAACATTCCTACGATTACTAGTATAAATTTATTATTTTTCATTTTTGGTTAATATTAAAAATTAAATTATCTTCTTGATACACCGTTCTCCTGCAAATAATCAATATCCTCCTGTATCTGAGCTTTAAGCTTCATAACACTCCTACTATACGAACAGGTATTTGCTGCCCTACTACCGCCATAGTATCTACATGCTGCTTTAGATTCACCACTAGCAGTACCTGTGCCGGCGCCAAGATCTGACAGAAACAATGACGACGCTAGAAATGCGTCCTCCGGATTCCATGGATTAGAATCTCTTCCAAGAATTTCTTTAATTTTATCATCAAAAATTTTCCAAGTGGATGGAATAAACTGCGCTGGTCCCATCGCCCCACCGAAACCACCGACTCCAGCAATAGGACATGAAACCACGGTTTTTTTCCAATCAAAACCCAACCTTGAAGTTATCTCAAGGAAAGGAACGGTGTCTCTAGGTGCCTTCATTACGTTTGAAAAATTTTTAGTTCCAGCAGTATTAATACCAGACCCAGTATCTGTATCTGTAACATAACACCTGCCCACATTAGCCCCCAAACTACTTTCCTGAGTAAGAATAGCCAACAAAAACGCTGGCGAAACTCCAGTTTTAGCTGAAGCATTCTGAGCATAAGTAAGTGCAGTTCCAAAAGGAATTGCAGCGGAACCTCCAGCAAGTTTGAAAAGTTTAGCTCTTATCTCTCCCGCCTTTTTCTGTCTGTCAGCAATCACCTGCTCATAGGTTTTCTCCTGTGTTTTATTTACTTGTATTAAATACTGCTTCTCCTTTTCATTCTTCTCAACCTCTTTCTTCTGTGCTTCGACAGCAGCTTTTGTATCTAGTTCTTTGTCCTGGGCCTTATTAAGAGATTCTTTCTCTTTTTCAGTTAAATTTTTTGTATCTCTAATTTCAGAAAACAAAACATGCAACTCCTTCTTTATTGTTTGAAATGAATCTACGTCGGAAAAAAATTCTGAAATATCTTTATTCCCCAAAATAACTTCAGGCAAGGAATAGTCATCAATTTCATTTGTCTTTCTAATAAGTTGAGCAAGGGACTCATGGCCTTTTTCTATTCGGGCCTCTAAACTTAGTATCTTTCTCTGTTTATCTTTTATTTGATTACCCAGCTGGGCAATATTTATATTTCTTTGCTTAATAGTTGCTTGAGCCTGTTTGATCTTTGCATTCAAAATAGCCGCTTCGTTTTGCAAAGACTTTGTATTAGCTTTAGTACCATTTAAAATGTCTTGCCACTTAGCAATATCTGCTTCGGTCTGAGCGAGTTCTGCTCTCCATATAGCTTCCTGTTCCTGAGGTGTAATAGCCAAAACACTATTCTGCTGAATAGAAAAAGAGCAAGCTAATATAAAAAATGCATAGAAAAATAACCTTTTAAACATGTACATTATTATACTATTCTCAGACGAAAAATCATATCAATAATTACAAAAAAAATAGATCGGTAGCGAAAGAAATAGTCCTAGATGCTAGGCGCGAAAGGATTTTTGAGTGAGGTGTACAAATAGTACATTGAACGAAAAAATCCGCATCGCAACAACGCAGATGGGATTATTTCTTTCGTTACTATTATTCTGCTGATTCTGCTTCTTCTTCTTTCTTCCCCTTCTTCTCCACCTCAATACTTGATAGATCAATTGGTGCTGACTCCTCTTCTGTTTCTTCCTTTTGTCTTGCTACTGCAGCAACAACTTCCTCTGGATTCTCTACTAGAGTAACTCCTGCTGGAAGTTTTAGATCTCCTGCAACGATTTTACTATCGAAATCTACTAGTGTTGAAATATCTACATTAATTTCATGAGGAATGTTTGTTGGATCTGCTGAAATCTTGATTTCGTGAAGTGCCTTAACAAGGTTTCCAGAAAGGTCCTTAACCGCTGGAGAAACTCCAACGAACTCTAGAGGAACATCAACTTCAATCTTCTTTCCCTTCTCGAATACGTAGAAATCTACGTGTCTTACCATATCTGATACAGGATCTAGATCAACATCTTTAATAAGAGCATCAACTGTGCCTTTAGCTGTTTTAATAGTTACAACTCCAGACT
>JACCDV011113544.1_pt1 | contig 15503 bp, 17 predicted proteins | sample 7446131 | NCBI WGS metagenome assembly JACCDV01 (sample SAMN15323448, study PRJNA562643) | freshwater metagenome | isolation source: river surface water | place: USA:Blue River Watershed | collected 2017-08-17 | reverse complement strand
TTATTACAAGCTAAGCAAGACCTTCGATCCCTGGCTTTTCGTGCGCGAAAAGCATCGATCGATTTATTGAGGTTTTGCGATGGAACTCTTTTCTATTCCATGGTGGTTGGCACTGCTGGCCATCATCTTGATTGACTTAGTCTTGGCGGGTGACAACGCCATCGTCATTGCCCTTGCGGCAAGAAAACTCCCACCGAATTTGCAGAAAAAGGCCATCCTCTGGGGAACGGTCGGGGCCATCGCCGTTCGCTCGTTGATGACATTCGCTGTGGTTTGGTTGCTTCAAATTCCAGGCCTGATGTTGGTGGGTGGATTGGGCTTGCTATGGATTGCCTACAAGCTCATCACCAACGACGAGGACGAGCAACACAGCGATGTCGGCGCAGTCACGTTTTGGGGCGCCATGAAAACCATTGTGATTGCCGATGCATTGATGGGTATTGACAACGTATTGGGCGTGGCCGGTGCATCTAATGGCTCGTTTGAATTGGTCGCTTTGGGCCTGATGATCAGCATCCCGATTGTTGTGTTGGGCAGTCAGCTTGTTCTTAGGTTAGTTACCCAGTGGCCCATCATCATTCCGATTGGCGGCGCAGTCTTGGCGTTCACTGCTGCACAAATGGTTGTCAATGAGTCTTTACTCAAAACTTTCTTTGACGGCTCATTGTGGCCTCAAGAAGCAGCGCGTTGGAGTGTGCATTTTGTGTTCATGTCTCTCATCTTGGGCATGAGTTGGCTGCATCGCAAACGTGAGTCTGCCGAAACCACATCTGACAGCCTCGAAATGACAGAACCGCAAGCCCGTTAACTCAAGGAGATCATCATGGAAACCTATGTCATCTACATCAACGACAAAGCGCATGCGATGAACCAAGTGCTTCCCTTGTTAGAAGATGCACAACCCGCGCAATGGGTTTTGGTTGGATGTCCTCCACGCATTCATCGCCATTCCAGCAAGTGGTTGACGCAGCGAGCGCTCAAGAACTTCAAGTCTGATTGGACAGACAGTAATTTGAAAGAGGTTTCGGAGCTGCTGAGCCAAAAAGGACACTCTGTTCTCAAGCGTGTTGCACTAGGCTCCTTGGTGCCAATGACCAAAGCTTTGCAAAAAGAGTTTACTCACCTGCGCATCATTGATGCGCGCAAGGCCCCTGAATTTGAAAACCTACCCGCCGTGATTGAGAGCCAAAAGCCAGAAAGTAACCCATGGGCACTGCCCGTCAGTGCTGTGGCGTTTGGTGCGGCCGCAGCCTTGGTTGTGGATTAACAGGGGGTTTTGTGGCTCGGTCGATATAATTTTTAGGCGAACCAAGCCTATGGAGCGCAACGGACAAAGGATGCAGTGTTGTGCTCAAGCGAATTATTTGGTTCTTCATCGCGTTTTCAATCGCATTTCTAGCGTTCTCGGCATATTGGGTGTTGCGCCCTTTGCCGATTCGCGGTGAGACTGTTGATTTATCCATCGAGCCACAAACGCCCGTTCGCGGGATCGCCAAAGCAGTCACCCAGGCGGGCATTGATGTGAACAGCGATGCTGTTTTTTTGTTTTTCAGACTAAGCGGCCAATCTCGCTCCTTGCGTGCTGGGAGCTATGAAATAGCACAGGGAGACACCGTGCTTGATTTGCTGCGCAAACTCAGCCGTGGTGAAGAAAGCCTTAAAGCTGTCAGCCTGATTGACGGTTGGACCTTCCGCCAATTCCGTACCGCACTGGCCAAGGCCGACGGGCTCAAGCACGACACCAAAGACTTGAGCGACGAACAAATCATGACCCAACTGGGCATGCCGGGCGTGGCCCCCGAAGGCCGGTTTTTCCCCGATACCTACACCTACGGTAAAGGCACATCCGAGCTGCATGTGATGCAGCGTGCCGCCAATGCCATGACCAAACAATTGGCCGCTGCATGGGGCCAACGCCAGCCGGACATTCAAATCAAAACCATCGATGAGGCCTTGATCTTGGCCAGCATCGTTGAAAAAGAAACAGGCCGCGAAAGCGATCGCACCACCATCAGTCGCGTATTCCACAACCGTTTGGCCGTCGGCATGCCTTTGCAAACCGACCCCACGGTGATTTACGGCATGTTTGACGACTTTGATGGCAACCTGCGCCGTGCCGACTTGCGCAACGACCATCCATGGAACACCTACACCCGTAAAGGTCTGCCCCCCACGCCCATCGCCATGCCTGGGCGCAATGCCTTGAAGGCTGCTGTGCAGCCAGCCCCCAGCAATGCTTTGTACTTTGTGGCCAAGGGCGACGGCACCAGCTACTTCAGCGCCACACTGGAAGAGCACAACGCAGCCGTCAACCGTTACCAACGCAAAACCTCCGGACAGTGATGCCGAACAGGCAAAATAGCGGGCTATGACAAAAACAGGTCTGTACATCAGTTTTGAAGGCATCGACGGCGCGGGCAAGTCCACGCACATCGAGGGTTTGGCTGCTGCATTCAAAGCGCAAGGCCGCCAAGTCACACTCACCCGCGAGCCTGGCGGCACGCCATTGGCTGAAAAGCTGCGCGAGCTCGTACTTCACGATGCAATGGACCCGCTCACCGAAGCGCTGCTGGTGTTTGCCGCCCGCAGAGACCACCTGAACCAAGTGATTGAACCCGCCTTGGCCCGTGGCGATGTTGTGCTGTGTGATCGCTTTACGGACGCCACCTTTGCTTACCAAGGCGGTGGTCGTGGGTTTGATTTGACCGTGTTGCGACAACTCGAACAATGGGTACAGGGCAGGGCAGAGGGCTTGCGTCAGCCCGATGTGACCGTGTGGTTTGAACTTGCACCTGCCATTGCCGCCGAACGTTTGGCCAGCGCACGCGTACCGGACCGTTTTGAAGCTCAACCTGTGGCGTTTTTCAAGCAAGTGTCTGACGGCTATGCCACGCGAGCCGAAGCCGATGCACCACGTTTTGTACGCCTTAACGCAGCTCAAACGCGCGAAGCCGTGTGGCAGCAACTGCACCAGCACTTTGTTCAGCGCGGTTGGTTGAGCGCGAATTGAGATTCAGCGCGGCATGACCGAACTCACAACATCCCAAGCGAAACCCGTGTTGAGCCCTTGGATTCAAGGCCAGCTCACCACACTGCTGGAGCGTCGCGGCCACGCTTGGCTGCTGCAAGGTCCCTCGGGCTTGGGTCAATACACGCTGGGCCTTGAGCTGGCCCGAGCTTGGCTGTGTGAAGCCCCCACCAAGCAGGGCGCTTGTTACCAATGTCGCAGCTGTCATGCGGTGGATGTACGCACCCATGCAGACCTAGCCACCCTCATGCCCGAGACCTTGGCGCTAGAGCTGAACTGGCCCCTCGACGAGAAAACCCAAAAAGACCTCGACGACAAAAAGCGCAAGCCCAGCAAAGAACTTCGCGTCGAAGCCGCCCGCGACATGGTGGCCTTCAGCCAGCAAACCCGCTCTGGCGGCTCGACTAAAGTGGTGTTTGTGTACCCCGCCGAGCGCATGAACCATGTGACGGCCAACACCATCCTCAAAACCCTCGAAGAACCGCCAGGCGAATGCCGCTTTGTGCTGGCCAGCGAAGCTGCGCACCAGTTGCTACCCACCATTCGCAGCCGCTGTCAAACCCACACCATGGTTTGGCCCACCGAGCCTGAGGCTTTGAGTTGGCTGCAAAGTCAAGGTATTGCCCCCGCCGAGGCGGCTGTGTTGCTGCGTGCTGCAGGCGGACGGCCCGAAGATGCGGTAGATCTTGCCAATGCGGGTCTCAAAGCGACGCATTGGGCGGCTTTGCCCAAAGCTGTGTTGCGTGGCGATGTGAGTGCGGTGTCTGACGCCACGCCCTCGCAGGCTATTGCCATGCTGCAAAAGCTCTGCCACGACTTGTTGGCCTTGCGCACGGGCGGTGAACCTCGCTTCTTTTTGCCAATCGATTTGCCAGCGGCGGGCACTGTGGGCTCGCTGACTCAGTGGTCCAAAGACCTGATGGACGCAGCTCGCACGTCCGAACACCCCTACAACGCGGGTTTGATGTTCGAAGCCTTGGTTGCTCGTGCACAAACCGCTTTGCGCGCCAAACCCTAAAACTATGTTCACCGATTCCCACTGCCACCTGAATTTTCCAGAGCTGGTTGAAAACATCCACAGCATCCGCGACGACATGGCCCACGCCCAAGTTACGCGAGCCTTGGTCATTAGCACCACACTGGAGCGCTTTCCTGAAGTGCATGGATTGGCCACCCAGTTCGACAACTTTTGGGCCACCGTGGGCGTGCACCCCGACAACGAAGGCGTACAAGAACCCACCCTCGACGACCTCTTAAGCCGCGCGAAACTACCCAAAGTGGTGGGAATTGGCGAAACCGGTCTTGACTATTACCGCTTGGGCGAACGCACCGTGGCCGACATGGAGTGGCAGCGCGACCGCTTTCGCATCCACATCCAAGCCGCTCAGCAAACCCAGCTGCCCTTGGTCATTCATACCCGCAGTTCATCGGCAGACACCGTGGCGATTTTGAAAGAGCAGGGCGAAGACGGCTCAGCAGGCAGCGCAGGGGGCGTATTTCATTGCTTCACCGAAACCGCTGAAGTGGCCCGTGCTGGCCTAGATCTTGGCCTTTACATCTCGTTTTCAGGCATCTTGACCTTCAAAAATGCCCAGGACCTGCGTGACGTGGCCGCATTTGTGCCGATGGACCGCATCCTGATTGAAACCGACAGCCCGTATTTGGCCCCTTTGCCGCACCGTGGCAAAACCAACAATCCTTCTTATGTGCCATTTGTGGCCCAGCAAATCGCCGAGATCAAAGGCATGACTGTTGAGGCCGTGGCCGAAACCACCAGTCGCAATTTTGACCAACTTTTCAGCGCAGTTTTAAAATGAAAAAATACTTTAAGTATTTTTTATATCTATATGTTTTTATTGGATATTCATTATCCAATGCAGGTTCTTACGATGACTTTTTTCGGGCCATCGACAATGACCAAGACTATGAAGTTCAGCGCTTGTTAAAGCGTGGGTTTGATCCAAATACGCCCAATGAAAAAGGAGTTCCAGGCCTCATGGTGGCGCTGCAAGCACCAGCGCCTAAAACCGCGTTGCTATTGGCCAAACACCCCAACACGAAAGTCGAGTTTGCAAACCAGCTTGGTGAAACCCCACTCATGCTCGCCGCTATCAACAACCAGCTCGAGCTTGCGAAAGTCCTGATAGCCCGTGGGGCAGATGTGAACCGCGAAGGCTGGACGCCGCTGCATTACGCAGCGACAAAAGGGCACCGAGAGATGATGCGCTTGCTACTTGAAAACGATGCTTACATCGACAGCGAGTCAGCCAACGGAACTACTCCATTGATGATGGCCGCCTTCTCAACATCGCCATTGGCTGTGAAATTATTGTTGGAGGAGGGCGCGGATCCAACCTTGATTAACCATGGCAATGCCTCTGCGCTAGATATTGCCGTCAACAAAGACCACGAGCAAAGTGCGTTTTACATCCGCGCATTCATCGAGTCTTGGTACATCCAAAACCCGATCAAAGAATAGCCGGATCAGTTGGCTGATGGGCTTGGGCAAGCCTGCTTGATATTTGGAATGTTCGGCTGAAACAAGCGGTCATCCACCCAACGCAATCGCACTGTCAATTGGGAGTCTGCGGCTGAGGTAGGCAGATTCAGGCACAGCCCCTTGGAACAAGACACCAATTGAGCACTCTGAAAATCACCATCTGTCCCCATGCGCACAGAATCAATCAAGTCGAGTCGTTTCCCGAGCACCCAAATGCCATCGCCGCTAGGCGAGCAAGCAGCGCCTTGCAACTCGGGTAGCCAAAGCACATCCCTTGGCAGGTGTTGCCACTCGCTGCTCAAACCAGAAGGCTGATGCGAAATGCGGTACTCCAGTGGATTGACCACACTAGGCAGTTCAGCTTGCGCAAAACTCACGGGATTGCGTGTGCGCAACTCGTTGTGAGCAAGATCTGCAATCAATGATGCTTGGATGGGTTTCGCTTCAGTTTGCGGATCGTTCTTGAAACGCAGTTGGAGTACATAAGTGCCACGCACCAAGGCATATGGTTCTTGTGCTTGTAGCAACAAATTCAGGCCTGAGTCTTCGCTCATGTAAGAACCCGTAGGAGATAAGCCCCAAAGAAGCGCCTTGGGCGATGGGCTTACCACCATGGCATTGGGGGCTTGGTCTGAGATCGTGAAGCGAGGTTTGGTCGCTGATTTGCTTAAGGCAATGCGCAATACGCCAGGTTCATCGTTGCGATGCACCACGCTGACTTGATCCGGCAGTTTGGCGTTGTCACGGATATCTTCATCGCAAGACAGCACTCTTGTATTTGGCTTCGTAGGGTGTGTCAGTGCGCCATCCGCCGTGCATATAACTTGACCAACCTCTATACGAGCCACACGCTCAAGCTGTGTGCCAGTGACCATGAGGCTGTTTTCAGCTTGTGCATGTTCAACGCGAGTGATTCGGGCGCGAGGCTGCAACACGCGCAAGGTAAAGGTGAGGGGACTTGCACCTGTTTGTTGAATGCTGACTTTCAAATCAGAGGCCTGCTTTTGGCTGAGATCCACATCCAATCTGGCTGGCGTGGATTGGGTGCTACGAAGCAGCTGTCCATCTGCAAACTCGAGCGAAATACTCTCAAGGCAAGCGACCAAAGCAGAGTCACGAACGATGATTTGTGCTTGTTCGCCCGAAATCAAATTGTTTTGCCCATCCATGGCATGCAGCCATTGAGCTGTGTCTTTGGTAGGTAGACGCATGTACACGGGGTTGATGGCGAGCGATTCAAAACCGAATCGAGCCCTTAGATCGACTCGGACCTCGTGATTCTTGGGATAACTCGTCTCGTCAAACTGTATGGGGTCAAAGCTTAAGCGCGCAGTGTCTGGATCGAAAGCCAACCCCGTGGCCTGGCCCAAATCCTTGCCAGTTTGCGCGTCACTGACATGCATGCGCCAATCGTGCCAATAGTTCACCAGCGGCAATTTGCCTTGCAATTGAAGCTGAAGTTGCCCACGGTTAAAACAAGTCTGAGCTTTAGTTATGTTTTGGAATGAGGGCGCATTACCGCTAAACCAAGATGGCACATAGATATAGGCGGTTTTGATGTTGCCCTTGCGGAAACGTGCAATCGAATAAAGATCAACCTTTGCTGAGCCTTGCTGGCGACGGCCAAACGTGGGCGCAAAATCGTAGCTGTCTCGGTACTTGTTGCTCAAGTAGTCACTGGCCTCTGAGAACATCCGCAAGTTAGACAACAAAAAGCTATTGAAATCAACGGCCTTTTTATTACCCAGCATCGCGTTCAGATCGCTCGTAGACGGCAAAGAGAAATCTTTGTTGATGACAATTTGCGTAGCCACACATTCGGTGTTCACCACATCGTTGCGTAAGCACTCTGGATCAATCGTGCGAACGCCAAATTTCGCCGCCAAATCTCTGGCCGCTTGAATAGATTCTTGCGGCTTATTGCCAGCCATTCGCCTGACCAAACCTTGGCTGATGGCTTGAATCGCTTGGTTGATTTGATCTACTTTCTGTAACTCATAAAAGCGCTGTGGGTCGCCACGTAAAACGTCGTTGAGCAATGACGCTGACTCCGTCAAGCTCGTATAAAGCCCAAACAAATTACGCAGCTGTGGCGCAAGCATGATGACCGCTACTTGGTTGTCTGCTGTAATTTCCAACTCCGCTGGTGAGGTAAGTTGGCTAACTTCAAAATGCTTGGAGCTGACTTGGTTACCAGTTGGTGACACTTGGGCTAGCAATAAAACCCATTCATCTTTGGTCAAGGTGGTCGTATCGGGCGTTACCAATAAACGATCTCCTTGACGCAAACGATTGACCAAAGCCAATGGCAAACGTTCATCACCGCGTTGAACTTGAACATCCAGAGTCGGACCATGATGGATCACGTTCTGTGCTGAACATATCAACGACCAAGTAAGGCAGCACAAAAGAAGTAGTGAACGTGAAAGGCGTAACCAAGCGGTTTGTGTCATTTCTTTAACTTTACATAATACTGATCGTATTAAACTAGAAGTCGACCGTAGTCAGTGGATTAATGAGGCCTCAGATAGGCATTTACCTAAGGTACTAAAGTAAGTTTCAGTCTTGCTTGTTGGCTGCACATATTTAGTTCGACGATTCTTACCTAGAAAAACAAAGTCAATCAGCTTCAACTCGTACAAGCGGCAAAGTTTTCGATGAATGGTTGCCGGTGATGCAACCGAAATCAACCCCATAGCTTGTGTCACCGTGAGTGCATTGCGATCTGAGTGCATGATTGCAATGATCTCTAACAATAGCATTGTCGTTGGATCAATCTCACTGAAGCCGTCGAATGCATCATTCACTGCTTCTGCTAACTGCAAAAATTTGAAATACGAGTTCTGTGACTTCATTACACACCACTATGAATGAGGCTCAGATAATATTATTTATTTGCAATTTTTATTAAAATATATAGCAAATAAGAGGTGATTTGGTGCTGTATTATTCAATAAATTAGATCGTAAACATCCAATGAAAACTGAGACAAAACGTCATTCTGAACAGGGGAAGTTAGTACGCACAGCAAGCGGTCAAGTCACCATAAGTTACAGAATGTCAGATCCTGAAGTTGCTGATCGCGTTCGCGCATATCGCGCCCAAATTGCTGAATCTAGCCAAACAGCGAGCGCTTTTTTGCAACGTGTGGGAATTTTGACCAAAACCGGCAAACTTTCAAAAAGATTTGGCGGTTAATTTCACCGATCTATAGGGCTAAAACCGTTAAGTAGTCATGAACACAAAAAACCTTTAAACGGCATAAAGCAGTAGCTCTCATCTTGAAACAAGCTAATGTCATCAAGACCTTGGCGTTGAAATGCCCTCCTCGTTGAGGGCATTTTTATGTATTGATGGAGATTTTTCGTCAGATGGTGTGGATCAACTGGCATTGAAAAGGTGTTTGGAAGCATCAAGGGACATCACATCGACTGAGGTCGCATGCGCTGTCAAAAACCTGTTGGATTTGCTACAGCAGTGTTCGCGGTAATGTTTTTCGCTGCAGGGTCTTGCAAGACACCTAAGGCCATTTGGGCGAGTACCTCGTCCACCGCATCACTGCCAAGCAAGGAGGACTTTTCAAGACTGGCATAACGCACAAAGCCCAAGACCGAACGGGTGATCACAAACACCTCGGTGACGGTTGGAGTTTTGATTTGTGGATGTTTGACCTGATCAAAAAAGATACTCAGCGTTTCGGCCATGCGCTGCGTTGCCATGGTGGTTTGATCTGGCTGCTCTAGCATCCAGTACAGCCGCAACAAGCTTTTGTTTTTGCCTTTGAGTGTCATGCTCTTCACCACCAGACTTAAGGCTTGCCGGATCAGCACGTAGGGATCGAGCTGCGCCAAATCTTCACGGGCTTGTAAGTCATGGAGGTATTTCTCCATTTGCGCCAACACTTGGTTTTGCACGCGTAAGCCCATGGCTTGAATAAGTGCATCTTTACTGGGGAAATATTGATAGAGAGTGCCAATCGAAAATCCCGCTACGCTGGCGATCTTGTTGGTGGTCAATGCCGCTTCACCCTCTCGCTCCAAAATCTGTGCAGCGGCCTGAAACAAAGTGTCAGTAGTTTGCACAGCACGTTCTTGGCTAGGGGTGCGACGCGAGGTTTTTAAAGCCCTAGGTGTTGTTTTGGGTGGTTTGCGTGGCATGGAAATTCTCCTATAACAAACATGAGTGATACGCGAGTTTCGCGAACTCCATAAAACATGAACAATTCTCACATTATAAATACGCGGAGTTGTTCTATGCCCATCACCACTTCAAACTCAAAAACAGACTATCCCATCACTGATTTGATCGTGCGCCGCTTGCATGTTGATTTATCAAAAGGCTTTCCTCGTTTTTGGAATGGCAGCGACGCATTCAGAACCGCATTTGCCAACGCCTTATCTATGAGCTTTCCATTTGGAGAACAGTTTTTCATTGATGCCGTCAAAGCGGGGCTCAAGCACTTGCCCGACACCGCCGACAACCAAACCTTGCGAGTTGGCCTTAAAAAATTCATCGGCCAAGAAGCAACGCATCGGCAAATCCACACGCTCTACAACGCGCAGCTTGAAAAGCAAGGCTATCGCAACGCTTGGGAGCCTCGCGTGCGTCAACGCATCGAGACCGAGCGCAGCCGCATGATGCGCAAAGGTGCTGAAAAAATGTACATGCACGAATTAGCTATCACTTGTGCGGTGGAGCACCTCACCGCGGTCTTGGGCGACATCACGTTGTCACGTCAGGGCGACGCACACGACTGGTTTTACAACGCATGCGAGCCCATGAAAACCTTATGGCATTGGCATGCGGCGGAAGAGTCCGAGCACAAGAGCATGGCGTTTGATTTGTACATGCGCTTAGGTGGCGAGCAACGGCTACGCATGTACTGGTACTACCGATTCTTATTGCTGTTTGTGCTTGATCTAACGCGTCAAACTTCCTACAACCTTTGGCGCGATGGAACTTGGAAATACCCAAGCACATGGCGGAGTGGCGTCAAATTCATCTGGGGTCGACACGGTTTGATTCGCAGCACTTGGCTACAGCTCAAAGACTATGCACGTGCAGACTTTCACCCCCAACAACAAGGCGACAACGCGCTCGCACAAAACTGGCTCAACAGTAACCAAGCTCACTGGAGCGCTGTGTCGTGAGCGTCGCACTCACCGACCAAGTATGGGATGTGCTCATCGTCGGCGCTGGCCTGTCGGGCATAGGCGCTGCGCGTGAACTGAAAAAACAATTACCACAGCTGAAGTGGTGCATCGTGGAAGCTCGCGAGCGCATGGGGGGCACATGGGATTTGTTTCGCTACCCGGGCGTGCGTTCAGATTCGGACAAATACACCTTTGGTTACGGTTCACGCCCTTGGTTGGGCAGCAACACCTTGGCCTCGGGCGATGAGATATTGCGCTACATCCAAGCCAGCGCCCAAGAAGCGGGCGTGGATCAGCACATCCATTACGGGATGCGCTTGCAAAACGCTCAGTGGTGCAGCCGCGAAGCTTGCTGGACGCTCACACTGCAAGCCACCGCATCAACAACCGTGCAAGTGCGCGCGCGCTACTTGCATCTATGCAGCGGCTACTACGACTACGCCCAAGGCCACACCCCCGACTTTGTCGGGCAAGCCGACTTCAAAGGCACTTGGGTACACCCACAGTTTTGGCCCGATCAGTTGGACACCCAAGGCAAACGCTTACTCATCATTGGCAGTGGTGCCACAGCCGTGACTTTGCTGCCCCACTTGGCCCAAAGCGCCCAACAAGTGACTTTGCTGCAACGCACACCCACTTACATGATCAGCCTGCCCTACCGCGACACCTTGGCTGCGGTGCTGCAAGCGTGTTTGCCCCAAAGCGTGGCTTATCACTTGACCCGCTGGAAAAACCTCGTGCTCTCCAGCAGCTTTTATCGCTTGTGTCGCTGGCTGCCCAATGTCACACGCCGCTTGCTGATCGCAGGTGTGGTGCGTGGTATGCGCGCCAACGCCAGCGATACGGCGCAGCACCTCACGCCGCCTTATAACCCGTGGGACCAGCGTTTGTGCGTGGTGCCCAGCGGGGACTTCTTTGACGCCGTGCGCCAGCGCCGCGCCCGACTATGCACGGGCCACATTGCACGCGTCACCGCCAAGGGTGTCACGCTGCAAAACGGTGAACACTTAGAGGCCGACATCATTGTGTGCGCCACAGGCTTGCGCTTGCAGTTGTTAGGGGGTGCCGCTTTGCAAGTGGACGAGCAAACGGTAGACCTGAACCAACACCTGATCTACAAAGGCATGATGCTTTCAGACATCCCCAATATGTCCATGACCTTTGGCTACACCAACGCCTCATGGACCTTGAAAGCCGACCTCACCGCGCATGCCCTGTGCCGTGTGTTGCGTCACATGCAGCGCCATAAGTTTGATGTGGTGCGTGTGCCCAAGCCAACCCACATACAAGCCCGTCCCATGCTGGACTTGAGTTCAGGTTATGTGCAGCGTGCCCAAGGGCTGCTACCCCAACAAGGTGACCGATTTCCTTGGCGTGTCAAACAAAGCTATTGGAGTGACTGGCTCGCCATGCGTGGCTCCCCTCTGCACGATGGCCACATTCGATTCGAACGCCTTGCGCCAGCTAGCCAAGAGACACCACCATGAAGCTCAACAACACCCACGTCCTCATCACTGGCGCTGCCAGCGGCATAGGTCAAGCAATGGCCTTGGCCTTGGCCGCCAAGGGTTGCACCTTGGAACTGGTCGATCAAAACGCACAAGGGCTGCAAGCCACCCAAGCCTTGCTAGCGTCCTACTCTGTGCGCGTGTACACCCACACTGTGGATTTGGCCGAAGAAACGCAAATACAGCAACTCTGGCAAGGACTTGCACAAGCAGGGCATCGGGTGCAAATGCTCATCAACAATGCAGGCGTTGCGCTCATGGGGCGATTTGACGAAGTGGCGGCCCATGATTTTGATTGGCTCATGCGTATCAACTTTCATGCGGTGGTGAGCATGACACGCCACTATTTGCAACAGCACGACCCGCAAAGCCCCGGGCACATCGTCAACCTGTCGAGCTTGTTTGGCTTAATTGCACCGCCCGAACAAACAGCCTATGCGGCTAGCAAATTTGCCATGCGGGGTTTTTCACAGTCGCTCAGCCACGAGCTGGCAGATACCGCCGTGCGCATCACCGTGGCGCACCCTGGTGGTATTGCCACCTCAATTGCCCAAAACGCACGGGTGGGCGCAGGTGTGCAAGACCAAGAAGCACAGCGACGCTTAGCGCTGGCACAGCGCGTGTTGCGCATGTCACCACAACGTGCGGCACACATCATCTTGCAAGCGGTGCAACACCAGCGTTCACGTGTGGTTGTCGGCTGGGATGCCAAGCTGCTGAGCCTGATCGAACGCATCGCCCCTGTGGAACATGGCCGCTTGCTGCGTGCAATACATCGCTACTTTGGATGACGGGTTCTCGATGAACAAGCTACGCATAAATGTTAAGTGAAATTAAATACGAATCACAACATTAATCAACTCTTAGTTACAGCTTTTGTTGTGATTTGTTGGATGGGTAGATAGGTTTATTTTCACTGCAATGCAAAGGATTTTAAAAATGACAATCATTAAGCGGGCAACTCAACTTGCCAGTCTTGCGGCATTGACCGCTTGGGTGCTCACAGGTTGTGGAGGCAGCAACGATGCTCTTTCCGCCAAAGCCAGCATCAGCAAAATTTACGTCGCGGGCTACTTTCACAATGCCAAGGGTAGCGCTACGCTCAATGCCATCAACCCCGTCGGTGGTAGCACAGGTCTCAAAGTTGATTCGCAGTTGGCTCTGAGCCCTGGGCTGGGCATGTCGGTGAAACTGGATGAAAAATGGTTCTTGAATTTGTCTTGGGCTAAGACTTTCCTCAAAACCACGACCACGTTGTCTACTGGCCAGACCATTGACACCACGCTCAACCCCAGCGTCACAACGCTGGGTGTAGGCATGCGCTTTTAAAACATGCACAAGTGATGCGCTGATGTTCTGGATTGTTTTAGTTTTATCAGCATTGCTGTGGCTCTTGGCACAGCGCATCAACCGTCGTGCCATGCAAGCGTGTCCACCCCAAGCTCCGCTGCAAAAGAATGGGCAGGTGCACTGGCATGCGGTGCAAATGGGGCCTGCCGAGCCCCGTCAAGCACTCACCGTTTTGCTGGTGCATGGCATCGCCGGCAACTTACGCCATTTTCAAATGAACATGCAGACTGCCTTAGCGCAGACCCACAAGGTCATTGCGATAGACAGGCCTGGTAGCGGCTATTCCACCAGTGAGCGCCCCTTGTCTTTGTTAGAGCAAGCGACGGCTTTGCATGCTTGGCTAGACCAACAAGGTGTGGGGCCTGTGCTGATCGTGGGCCATTCGCTGGGGGGGGCCATTGCTCTGGCCATGGCGCAAGCCCGGCCTGAACGTGTGGCAGGCTTGTCGTTGATCGCGCCTTTCACCGCGCCCATCACCACACCTCCCGCTGTGTTTTTGCCCTTGGCTTTGGTGCCGCGCCCGCTGTACAAGCTGCTAGCCCACACCGCACTGCCTGTAATGGCACGCTGGATGAGAGGTCCTAACCTTCGGTTCGTGTTCTCACCCGTGTCTGTGACCGAAGGCTTTGTCACCCAAGGCGGCGGCTACTTGTCTGAGCGGCCAAGCCAACTATTTGCCACTTTGCATGACATGCGATATGCCGAGCAAGACATTCCGCACATCCATGCGCAATACCCAAACATGCATTTACCTGTGCAAGTGCTCTACGACACCACAGATCGGGTGCTAGACGCTCAAGTTCATGGCGCACAGCTAGCCCAGCGCTTACCCACAGCGCAAGTGAGCTTCATCAAAGACGGTGGCCATATGCTGCCCATCACCCAAAGCCAACACTGCGTGGACTGGGTGCGACAACAATTGCTTCAAATTGAATCGGCTGCGCATGCCTCGCACTAGCCTCCCAACTCAGCTTGCACGCATCGTACTGAGCACACTGTCATGCACCACACTCATGCTGACCAACATGCGTGTAGCGGCAGCCGAACCAACGGCGCCAGCGCAAGGCTGCGACACTCAGCAACTGCAGCAAACCACGGGATTTGAAATGCGGTTTGATGCTCGCTTGCGCAATGCCGTGGTCGGACAACGCGTGCAAGCGCCAATCGTGGTGCGCTTTCCCAAAAACGGCGCAGAACTACATGCAGCGACCGAACTCAGATGCGAAGGCCTGATCCCCCGTGGAGCCCACATTACTCAGCTGCAAATCACACAGGTCACCGGACTACCCCGTGGCGTGACTTGGCGTAGCGCCAAAGCTGACCTCACATTTGCAGGCGGCGAGTCAGCTTGCTTTTGGCTCGAAGGCACTCCCGAGACCGTCGGACAACACACCATTGAAATCAGCAGTTTTGGCTCTGGTGTCTACATGGGGTTGTCCACAACGAACCGCTGCACTTTACGAATTCACGATATCGTGGTCGCTAGTCGCTAACAGCAAGTTCAGCCGGTCTGAACGGCCCCAAGTTTCGAGGAGGCAAGTTAGTTTAAGTTGCTACGGTTGACTCGGACTGTTGTTCGAGCTTCTGCCAGCGTTTTGACGATATAAAATGGCGTTTAAATTTTAATTCGCAAAAATTTTTGCAAACAAAAGAACCTAAACTTGTAGCTCCATAACTTCTAGAAAAATGGAGACACGCTATGAATAAATCCGAGTTGATTGAGCACATCGCTAATCAGGCAGATATTTCTAAAGCAGCCGCAACACGCGCCCTTGCAAGCCTTCAAGATGCTGTGCTTAAGTGTTTGAAAAAGGGAGATGCCTTGACCTTGTTTGGTTTTGGTTCGTTCAGCGTTACAAAGCGCGCTGAGCGCCCAGGGCGCAATCCACGTACAGGCGCTGCGCTCAAGATCAAGGCAGCCAAGGTGCCAAAGTTCAAGCTTGGTAAAGCGCTCAAAGAAGCCC
>JACCDV010515319.1_pt1 | contig 15506 bp, 13 predicted proteins | sample 7446131 | NCBI WGS metagenome assembly JACCDV01 (sample SAMN15323448, study PRJNA562643) | freshwater metagenome | isolation source: river surface water | place: USA:Blue River Watershed | collected 2017-08-17 | reverse complement strand
GGTCTGGAGTGGTAGTTCAGTTGGTTAGAATACCGGCCTGTCACGCCGGGGGTCGCGGGTTCGAGCCCCGTCCGCTCCGCCAAATATTAACGCCTGCGTCAAGCAGGCGTTTTTCATTTGTGCTTTCAGGAGCGGAGAGAGCCACCTGCGTGGCTCTCGGCGGGGATCGAAGGGATTCGCTTGCAAGCGAATCCGCGGCCCGCAGCATGTGGGCGAGCCCCGTCCGCTCCGCCAATATCAAACGCCTGCGTCAAGCAGGCGTTTTTCATTTCAAACCTCGTTCAGGCCGCTTGCTCGATCTGCTCGCCGCCCAACGCCGCCAGCAGGTCATCGAGCATCTGCGCCAGTTCCCCGGTCATCAGCTGGAAGTCTGCTTCGAAGCGCTCTGCTTCGGCCACCGATGCACTTTCACTGCCCTCCTTCAGCACATCGAGCGCCGCTATGCGTTTGACGGCGAGCGCTTCGGTCAGCACCAGCGATACCTTGTCGCGCCAGGTCAGCGCGACGCGCGTGCATTGCTTGCCGGCGCTGATATGACGGCGCACTTCGTCCGGCTCTACCGAGTGGCGCACATAGCGCACGGTTGCATTGCCATGCGCGCTGGAGCGCAGCTCGAGCTCCTGGTCGATCGTGAAGCCATGCGGCGGCTCGTCGGACAACAGCCAGTTGGTCATCGCGCCGACGGGTGATTGCGCGGTGCGCAGTGTCGCCAGCGGGAATTTGTCGACGGCCTTGACCAGCAACTTGATCGCCTCTTCCGCACGTGCAGCGCTCGCTGCATCGATCACCAGCCAGCCATTCACGGTGTCGATCCACACGCCGGTATCGGATTGCAGCGAGAACGCGCGCGGCAGCAAATCATCCGCGACTTGCTCCTTGATCTCCTTCATCTGCTTGCGACCACAGCGGAAGCCCTGCTGCTCGGCCAGCTCCGCTGCTTTCTCGCGCGCGACCTGATTGATCACGCTGGATGGCAGCAGTTTCTTTTCGGTGCGCAACTTCAGCAGGAACTGGCGGTTGCTGGCGAAGACCAGCCGACCGTCATCCGCCGGCGCAATCCAGCCCTGGCTCAACAGCTGGATGCTGGTGCAAGGCACGAATTGCTGAGGCGCGAGCGCAGCTTCGAGGGCGTCGGCCGTCATCGGCCAGTGTTTGGGCAGGCGGAATAATTGCAGGTTCTTGAACCACATCGCAGGGAAGAGAAATTTATTGTTGAGTGGCCGCGGGCTGCTGGCGCTCATGCTGCACCAGGATCCACGGTTTGACGACGACAGTCCACAGCAGCGCATCGTCGGCATGCCAGCGATTGGCTTGTTCGTCCTGAACTTTCTGCAGCAAACCGGCCTGCATCCAGTCGAGCACGCTGGCCTTGTCGTCGGCCGCGATGCGCGCGCCGACATCGATCAGGTCGAGGCCGGGCGCAACAGAAATCACGTTGCCACTGGCGAAGAAGCGCGCCAGCTCGCTCCAGCGCATTTGCGCAGTCTGCTCGTTGAGCTCGCGGCGCAACGATGCAAGGACTTTCTCATGGATCATGACGTCACATCCTACGTTCAATAATGCGGCGGCTTTTCATTGGCTGGCAGACCGTCGGGCAACCGGCCCTGCAAGTCGGCCATGCGCTTCGCGAGTGCGATCGTGAGCTTCTCGAATTCATCGAGTTTTTTCTGTTGTTCATAGACGGTCTTGTTCAGCACGTCGAGCAGGTAATCCTGCTGGCCGAGCTTGCTCTCCAGATTGACCAAGCGTTCTTCGATATCCATCGGTTGACCTCGTCGGGTTGGTTCAGGTCGGGCCTGTTCAGGTCGGCTTGCGCGCATGGCGACAAGCATCGGAGCAGTAAAGCACCTGCTCCCAGTTCGCGGCCCATTTCTTGCGCCAGGTGAAGGGTCGCCCGCAAGCCGCGCAGGTTTTCACCGGAAGCTGGTGCGGATTGCGAAATCCGCCATGATCTTTTTTTCGCTCTGGCACGGTGACGATGGCCTCTGGCTGATCCGGCGCTTTTTCAGGCCGCCTTCGGCTTTTGCAGCAGCGCCTTCAGGTTTGCCAGCCGGTTCTGCGGGGTCAGTTGCTCGCTTTCCTCGGGCAGTGCATCACCCTCGTCGAGACGCATCTCCTTGATGAAGCGGGACACTTCGCAAGGCATGCTGTCGCGCGCGCGCTTGCGCTTCTTGCACCAGGTGATGGTCAGGCTGCGCTGCGCACGTGTAATGCCCACGTACATCAGCCGGCGCTCTTCCTCAATGCGCTGCGCGAGGACGTCCGGCGGCGCATCGGGATCGCCCTTGTGCGGCAGGATGCCCTCTTCGACACCGACCATGAACACATGGCCAAACTCCAGCCCCTTCGATGCGTGCAGGGTCGACATGCGCACCGCATCGGGCTCTTCATCGCGGCCGTCCAGCATGCTCATCAATGCGACCATCTGCACCAGCTCCAGCAAGGATTTTTCTTCTTCCGTGCCGTCGCGGCCGCCATTGCCCTTCTCTTTCAGCCAGCCGACGAAGTCGAGTACGTTCTGCCATTTGTCCTGCGCCTGCTTTTCGTCGAAGTGGCCATATAGATAGGCTTCGTAGTCAATGGCCTTCATCATGTCATCCAGCACTTCACCGGCATTCTCGCCGCTGCCGGCCGGGCCGACGCGTGAGGCGCGTGCTTCAAGCTGGTTGATGAAGTCGCAGAATTCGCGCAGCGGCGCCAGCTGCCGCTCATTCAAGCGCGCTTCAATGCCTCCCTTGAACACGGCTTCGAACAACGAGCATTGCCATTGTCCGGAAAACTCGCCCAGCACTTCGAGCGTGGCCTGACCGATGCCGCGCCGCGGCGTGGTGACGGCGCGGATGAAGGCCGGGTCATCATCCTCATTCGCGATCAGCCGCAGGTAGCTGATGATGTCCTTGATCTCGGCCTTGTCGAAGAAGCTTTGCCCGCCCGACATCACGTACGGGATGCGCTCGCGGCGCAGTGCCTTTTCAAGGATGCGCGCCTGGTGGTTGCCGCGGTACAGGATCGCGTAATCGGAAAACTTTGCGCGGCGCTCGAACTTGTGCGCCGACAGCATGATCGCAACCTGATCCGCCTCGGCCTCGTCATCGTCCATCGCCATCACCCTGATCGGGTCGCCCATCCCGTGCTCGGACCACAACGCCTTCTCGAACAGCTTGGGATTGTTCGCAATCACTGCATTCGCGGCCTGCAGGATGCGGGTGCTGGAGCGGTAATTCTGTTCGAGCTTGATCAGCTTGAGGTCGGGAAAATCATCCTGCAGGATGCGCAGGTTTTCCATCGTCGCGCCACGCCAGGCGTAGATCGCCTGGTCGTCGTCGCCGACAGCAGTGAACATCGGCTTTTTGCCGGGGCCGGTGACCAGCAACTTCACCATTTCGTACTGGCAGGTGTTGGTGTCCTGGTATTCGTCCAGCAGCAGGTAACGCAATTTGCGCTGCCAGCGATCGCGCGCGGCTTCATCATTGCGGAACAGTTCGACCGGCAGCCGTATCAGGTCATCGAAATCGACCGCCTGGTAGCTGGACAAGGTCGCCAGGTAATTGCGGTAAATGCGCGCGGCCTGCGCCTCATCGTCGTCTGTCGCCTGCGCGAGCGCCTGCTCGGGCGTCAACAATGCGTTCTTCCAGAGCGACATCGCATGCTGTATGCGGCGGATCACGGCCTTGTCGGTCGTGACGGCGAGGTCTTGCACGATTGCGAAGCAATCATCGCTGTCCATGATGGAGAAGCGGTCCTTGAGGCCGATGGCGTTCGCTTCGCGGCGCAGGATCTGCACGCCCAGCGAATGGAACGTGGATACGGTGAGCTGTTTCGCGTGCGCCGGCTCCTTCAGCAGCTTGGCGACGCGCTCGCGCATTTCGAGCGCCGCCTTGTTGGTGAAGGTCAGTGCCGCGATGTTACGGGCTTCATAGCCGCAATGTTCGATCAGATGCGCAATCTTTTGCGTGATCACGCGCGTCTTGCCCGAGCCGGCGCCCGCGAGCACGAGGCAGGGACCATCGATGTAATTGACTGCGGCGCGTTGCGGCGCATTGAGTCCGTGCGACATGCGGGAAACGAGGCGGGAATTCGGAAAGACAACAAGAGCGCCACATTGTATCGAAAACCCTTGCGATGAAGCGGAAAGACGGTGGCACCGCCGATCAGGCGGCACCCGCAGCGGCCGCAGCGACTGGCACGCATGGTAAAGTGGCCACTGACGCGTGCGCGTGCGTTGTCACTGTTACAGCCGCTGTTGCAGCAACTGACACGCGATGCTTGCATTGGCATGAGCTGCGGTTTCTGCAGCGTTTAAAGCTTTCGCCTCCTCTCGGCGCGCTTCGATGAAATTCACGCATCTTATTGAAATCAACATGCCCGACAATCCGCTGGTAGCGCGATTGAGCCGGGCGCAGTTATGGCGCGGACTGGTGCTGCGCGCGGAGCGTCCGACACTGTTCCAGCTTGGGCTGGACAGTTGCCAGATTACGCATCGCTCGCAGGACAGCCTGCGTCGCACTCTGCATTTCGGGAAGCTGGTGGTTCACGACACGGTGCATTTCAGCCCGCAAGATCAGGTGCACTATCACGTGCCGCAGCACGCCGAGATTCCGGTGTCGGATTTGCGGATGACGATCGAGGAACCGGAGCCCGGCGTGCTGTTCGTGCGCTTTGAGTATGACGACCACCAGGAAGCTCAGGAGTCGGCCGAGGAAGCGTTCTACAACGACTTCCGTCGCGAGGCGTACAAGGAAGCGGACATCGATACGATACGCATGATCCGGCAGCTGGCGCAGGAAGGCCAGCTCGAAGCGCCGCTGCAGTAAGCACGCAGGGATCGGCGCTTCAGCCGGCCCGCAGCAACACCATTCAGCGCCCGCTCATCTTTTCCCAGCCATAACGCACTGCCTGCTTGGTTCTTTCCCACGGGCTGTCCTGATGGCTGGTTTCCCAGTCAGCCCGTACCTGCGGCTCCAGCTCGTCCCAACGATAGCCCTGGTATTGCTTGCGGCCGGCAAGGTCCGCCCCATAGCGATACGCAGACGCGTAGTCTTCGTACTGGCCACCACTGCTGCTGTATGCGCTCTGCCAGTGCTGGCGGTACAGGTCATCGCCGATGGCTCCGGTCGCTGCCGTCGTTCCGGTCGTTCCTGAGGTTCCAACCGTGGCGGCGCTAGTGCCGCTGCCTGCGGTCGCCTGCGATCCCAGGGGCTCAACCTCGACATCGGTGCGACGCACGGTATCGCTGATGGTTTCGGTGCGCTCCGTGACTTCCTTGCCCACCTGCACCTCCTCGACCACACGTGCGGTCTTGCCGACGACTGCTTCCTCAGCGGTCTCTCGCACTTCGAGCGTGCCTTCCTTGAATGCATCGATATCGGCGGCGCTGGCCGGCTGGTCCACCGGCGTGCGCTGCACTGACACATGCTCTTCACGCAGCTGCACGGATTCCTGCACCGGCGTCTCGGTCACATGCCGGTAGATACGCACACCGCCGCGCTGCACGGCGCGCTTGCCGACCTGCAGCTGTTCCTCGACGACAGGAATCGCTTCGCCGGTCTGGGCGGATTGGGGTGTGGCGGACGTCGGAGAGGTCGATGCGCTGGCTGCACCTGACGATGCTGCAGCGGCTGATGGCGTGGCGCCCGCGATGGTGGTGGTACTGCTGTAGCCTTCAAGTTCATTGCGCGTTTCTTCGGCGGTATAGATCGGCGAATTGGCCTGGTAGCCCGTCCAACCGGCACTGCGCCACTGACCCGCGCGCTGGTCGAGATCGACCGGCTGATACTGCGCCAGGATGTCGGCCGCACGATCTGCCTGCTCCTCGGTCGCCGCATCGATACTGAGCAGATAGCCGCCACGGCGCACGGCTTCCGAATACATGCCGGCATCGTCGCTGTGCTGATCGCTGCTGAACAGCGAGCGGAAAAAATCGCCGATGCCCCAACTCTCGCCCTCGGCAGGCGCTGCGCTGCGCTCGCCCAGCGCCTGCTGCCTTGCATCGGTACTTTCCTCGGCCGGACTGAGCTTCACATCGGCGCGCGTGAAGCCATCGTTGAACAAGGCATTCATCGCAGACTGGGCATCGCCATAGCGATCGAAAATGGCGGCTACGGTATGGTTCATCTCTGCCTCCTGCAGTGGGCATGGACGGCGCCATGCGGTTGAACTTCAAGTATTCTTCGCTGCATCCTTTGCACCAGCCTCATCAGCGGCTGCAAAGCGCTCGATGCTCGCGTGTTCACTGCGTAACACCACACTGTTCGAGACCGGCACCGGCTGACTGCGTGCAGTAATGCGTATTTCTTCCTTCAGCCGCACGCGCTTTTGCACCACCAGCACTTCTTCCAGCAGCGGAATCACCAGCGTGGCGCCTTCATGGCGCTGTGTCGGTAGCTCACCTTCGACCCACACATCGCACTTCACATGTTCGATGTCGAGTTGCTGGTTCTGCACGGTGTCATCGACGCGCCAGGTTTCTTCGGATACGGTCTTGTGCACGCGCACGCCGGCACCGGTCTCCACGGTGCGCCGTCCCAGCAGCAGTGCCTCTTGTACCAGCGGCACATGCAGCGGGGGAGCACCGCCTTCGTCGATTTGCGCAGCCATGCGCTTTTGAATTCTTCACAACGCGTCGGTTCCCTGCGGGGTCGGACTTTCCTGAACTTTTGTGCCCGCCGGCTTCTCTCATCAGGCACAGCTTCATCACAGCTTCACGCTCAGGAGGGGATACGATGGCCACCATCATTGCCGGTCGCTTCGAAACCAATGACGCCGCAGAGGCGGCAGTGGCGGCCTTGCGCAACGCCAGTTTTCCGGCGGCACAGATCAGCTGCTTTTACGTGGGTCCGGCCGGACAGCACTCGCGCTACCGGCTCGGCGGCGACCATGACAAGTCACCGGGCGCGGAAGACAGTCCGCGCGGGACGATGGCGGGTGCTGCTACGGGTGGACTGGTGGGCGTTGCGATCGGTGCCGCCACTGCGCCGGTGACGGGGCCGTTGGGTGCCGTCGCCGGGGGTCTGGTGGGCGCGCACATTGGCAATCTGGTGGGTGCGCTGGGCACGATGAAGGATGGCGAGACGCAGCAAGCCGAAGGCGCAACGCTGCGGCATGCCGGCTTCATGGTGGCGGTGAGTGCGCCCAATGCGGCGTGCGAACAGAAGGCGATGGCGGTGTTGCTGCAGCACGGCGCGGTCGAGCTGGAGTCCGACGTGGGCCATATCGTGAACGGTGACTGGCGCGATTTCGATCCGGCAGAGCCGCCGCATCTGCTGCAGACGCCGCAGCTCCACCAGACGCAGCAGCCCGCAGGGCCGCAGGCCGCGCCGTGAAACGAAATCAGCGATCAGCGATCAGCGATCAGCGATCAAGGTTCAGCGTCTAGATATCGACCGGGTCCACTTCGAGGGACCAGCGCAGGCGCGACTTCTGTTCGCGCAGCGCGGTGAGCCAGGGCTTCAGGAAAGCCTGCAACTGTGCGCGTGATCCGGATTCGATCAGCAATTGCGCGCGTTCGATGCCGGCGACGCGCGTGATCGTCATCGGCACCGGATCATTGATGATGATGCCTTCACACGGCATCAATGTGCGCGCGGCCTGCAGGAAATCCAGCGCCGTTTGCAACTGCTTTGCCTCGGCGCGCAACAAGGCCTGGAAAACGAATGGTGGCAAGCCAGCGCTGCGACGCTCGGTCAAGGTCGCTTGCGCAAAACCCGGATAGTCGTGCGCCAGCAATGCGCGATACAGCGGGTGCGTCGGGTAGCGGGTTTGCACCAGCACTTCGGCGCGGCGATCCGCTGCACCCGCTGCATCACTGTCGTCGTTGGCCGTGCGTGCGGCGTTGCCTGCCGGGCCCGCACGACCGGCACGACCGGCCACTTGCATCAATTGCGCAAACAGACGTTCGCCGGCGCGATAGTCCGGCGAAAACAAGGCGGTATCAGGGTTGATCACGCCAACCAGTGTCAGGCGCTGGAAGTCATGGCCCTTGGCCACCATTTGCGTGCCGAGCAGGATATCGACCTCACCGCGATGCACCGCTTCGAAGGCCGCTTGCGCACTGCCCTTGCGACGGGTGGAATCGGCGTCGATGCGCAGCACGCGCGCCGTCGGAAACAGTGCCTGCAGATGTTCTTCGACACGCTGCGTGCCGCGTCCCAGCGGTTGCAGGTCCACGTTGCCGCAAGTCGGGCATGACGGCGGGATGCGCAATTCGAGGCTGCAGTGATGGCAGCGCAGCCGGCGCTCCGGCTTGTGCAGCACCATGAAGGCCGTGCAGCGGCGGCAATGGCTGATCCAGCCGCAGGCATCGCAATGCATCACGGGCGCATAACCGCGCCGGTTCAGGAACAGCAGGGATTGCTCGCCACGCTCGAGCCGCGCACGCAAGGCCGCGACCAACGGCGCAGACAAACCATCCGGCGCCTTGTTGATTTCCATGTCGATCAAGCCGACACGCGGCAGCTGCGCATGGGCTGCGGCACGTTGTGTGAGATCGAGCCGACGGTAACGGCCGGTGGACGCATGCTGCCAGCTCTCGATCGATGGTGTGGCCGATCCGAGCACGACCGGGATGTCGAGCTGCCGCGCGCGCCATACGGCAAGATCGCGCGCCGAGTAGCGCAAGCCCTCTTGCTGCTTGTACGAGGGGTCATGCTCTTCATCGACGATGATGAGCTTTAGCGATGGAATCGCGGCCAGTACCGACAGGCGCGTGCCGAGCACGATCGCGGCATCGCCGTGATGCGCGGCAAGCCAATGGTTCAAGCGTTCGCCTTCGGCCAGCTGGCTGTGCAGGCTCACCACCTGCAGCTGTGGAAAGCGCGCGCGCACGCTGCCCTCGAGCTGTGGCGTGAGATTGATCTCCGGCACCAGGATCAGCACTTGCGCCGGCTGGCCGCTGGCTTTTGCGCGCTCGATCAGGGTTTGCGCGGCATGCAGGTAGACCTCGGTCTTGCCGCTGCCGGTCACACCGAACAACAGGTGCGCGGCATAGCCTGGTTTGGCCGTGATCGCATCAACCGCGGCCTGCTGGCCGGCATTCAGGGTCGGCGCGACGGACGGCGTGGATTGGTTCCTAGATCCGGCTTCATGCTCTGACGCGGATTCATGCACTGCGGTGGCCGATGCGGGCTTGCCCGGCGTGACCTGCCTGGCCAGCTTGACCGACTTGGCAGGGCTGGACGGACTGAGCGCTGCCGCGCGCTTTTTCAGCGCACGATCGAGTGCGACGGTGGAGGCGGTGCGCAAGCCTTTGGGCAAACAAGGCAACATCACCTCGCCCAGCGGTCGCTGGTAATAGTCGGCGGCGAAGCGGCACAGTGCGAGCCAGGCGGGTTGCAGCGGTGGCAATTGCGTGCGCACTGCAATCACATCGCGCAGTTTTGCTGCATCGACGTCGGTCGCGTTGCCCACCGCAGTCAACACACCAACCACCTCCCGGCGGCCGAATGGCACCAGCGCCAACTGACCGACCTGCGGCTCCGCGTCGTCGTCCGCGCCCGCTGACCAGCGGTAATCGAACTCCGTGTCCAGCGGAGAGTCCAGCGCGATTTTGACGATGCGACCGCTCACGACTTAATGTAATTCCTTAAAAGTGTGGCTAAGCTCCAGTCCCGCAAGGCCTTTTTCAGCTATCCACAAATTCTGTGGATAACTTTGTGTGTAACCGGGGCTTGACACGCGAAAACCCAGATTTTATGCGGGTCCGAACAAATTGCTCAACGGGAACGCAACAGGCTGATTCCAATAAAATCAACGACTTAGCCTACAGGCAATCTTCTCGCAAAAAATATTTTGTTTTGTCTTCTAGCTGACTTGACAGGGACGATGTTTGTGAATAAGTGCAGCCCCACGACCAGCGACCGCTTGCACAAACCGCCATTTCATGATCTCAGCCCGACAAGCAGCGCTGATCGGTCAGGATATCCACGGATTTCAGCGAAAGCTGTGGATATCTTTGTGAACAATGCTTTCTTGTGGGAATATTTTTGCGCCGGGGATTCCAGCGCGGTGCAAGAGCATGTTGGCGGCACAAGAAAATTCAGCCTGCAATTCAATGACTTGCGAACATTTATTCTTGTGCGCTTTTAAAAAAACGCGCAAGTCATTGATTCATCGTCGGCGCGCCAACTTTGTGCATAAGTCCTGTGAAGACTTGACCGGCTGAGCAGATTGTGTTCCCTCAGAGGAATAATCTGCACAACCGGCCAGCAAGCAATCAGGCACGCATATCGCGGCTGATCTGGTGGACGGCATCGACCAGCACGGTCACCGATTCCGGCGGCGTGAACTGTGAGATACCGTGGCCGAGGTTGAACACATGGCCGCTGCCCGCGCCCGGCTTGCCGAAGGACTTCAGGGTCTTGTCGACTTCGGCGCGGATGTGTTCGGGCTTCGCGAACAGCACATTCGGGTCCAGATTGCCTTGCAACGCGACCTTGTCGCCGACCAGCGCGCGCGCCTTGCCCAGATTGACCGTCCAGTCGAGGCCAACGGCATCGGCGCCGATGTCGGCAATCTCCTGCAGCCACAGTCCACCGCCCTTGGTAAACACGATGCACGGGATTTTCACGCCCTCGTGTTCGCGCTTGAGGCCCTTGATCACTTCGCGCATGTAGTGCAGCGAAAACGCCTGGTAAATGCCATCGGCCAGCGCCCCGCCCCAGGTATCGAAGATCATTACTGCCTGCGCACCGGCGTCGATTTGCGCGTTCAGGTAAGCCGCGACGGCTTGCGCATTGACGTTCAGGATGTGGTGCATCAGGTCCGGACGGTCATAGAGCATGCTCTTGACGTTGCGGAAATCGTCCGAGCCCTTGCCCTCGACCATGTAGCACGCCAGGGTCCACGGGCTGCCGGAGAAACCGATCAACGGCACGCGACCCTGCAGCTCGGTGCGAATTTGGGTCACCGCATCGAAGACATACTGCAGCTTGGCCAGATCCGGTGCCTGCAGCGCACGTACTGCGTGCTCGTCGCGCAGCGGATGCGCAAAACGCGGGCCCTCGCCCTCGGCAAACGACAGGCCCAGGCCCATCGCATCGGGCACGGTCAGAATGTCAGAAAACAGGATCGCCGCATCCAGCGCATAGCGGTCCAGCGGCTGCAGCGTGACCTCGGTCGCGTAATCCGGATTGGTGGCCAGCCCCATGAACGAGCCCGCCTTGCTGCGGGTCGCGCGATACTCGGGCAGATAGCGCCCGGCCTGCCGCATCAGCCACAACGGTGTGTATTCCGTCGGTTGGCGCAGCAGTGCGCGCAGGAAGGTGTCATTTTTCAACGGGGCGAAAGAGCTCGGCATCCTGATCCTGAGGTGGCGTTTTCGGAAGGCCGTATTATCGCTGAAACCCCGGAATGAACCTGATTTTTTACACCGCGCAGTGTCAACTGAACAAAACGCTGGTGTCAGGGTCAGGGCGCGATGATCAGCTCAACCTGCGCTTCCTTGAGCAACGCGCGCATCGCAGCCGGCGGCTCGGCATCACAGAAAAGCTTGTCGATCTGCGACAGGTGCGCCAGCCGCACCAGCGCTTGCCGACCGAACTTGTCTTCATCAGCCACGAGCCAGACTTCGCGCGACTGCTCGATGATCGCTTGCGCGACCTTGACCTCGCGCGGGTCGAAATCGCGCAGCGTGCCATCGGGCTCAATGCTGGAAATGCCGATGATGCCAATGTCAACCTTGAATTGCCGGATGAAATCCAGCGTCGCCTCGCCGACGATGCCACGGTCGCGGCCACGCACCACACCGCCGGCGACGATCACTTCGCAGCCCGGCTGACCGGCCAGGATCGCGGCCACGTTCAGGTTGTTGGTCACCACATGCAGGCCGCTATGGTGAACCAGCGCGCGCGCCACTTCTTCGGTGGTGGTGCCGATGTTGATCAGCAGCGAACTGCCCGGACGCACCCGTTGCGCGACGGCGGCCGCAATGCGGCGCTTGGCGTCGATATTCAATACCTGGCGCTGGCTGTAGTCGATGTTTTCGACCGAGGACGGCAAGCCCACCCCGCCGTGATAGCGCGCCAGCAGCTTCGCCTCTTCCAGCAATTTCACATCGCGGCGCACCGTTTGCGGCGTGACCGCGAGTTGCTGCGCCAACGCCTCGACCGACACGGTGACCTGGCTGCGCACGGCTTCGAGGATGCGGCGCTGGCGGGGATTGAGGGTCATCGCAGGTCTCCGGAGTGCGGGAAAATCATGATAAAAGTGAAATAAGGAACAAAAACGAACCGATTTAATGTTCGAATTGTTGCTTTTTGTTCGTTTCCCGTCTATCTTTGATCGGGCATTATGTTCAGGTCACCCTGATTTGGCAATTTTCGCAGGCAAGCTCATCCGCTTGACCCTGCAGCTGCCGGCACCGTCCTTCGCCACCCAAGCGATACCCGCAAGTTAGTACTGGCTCACATTTTCGGATCGTCTGGTCTTCATGAGTTCACAGCAAGTTCTTGCTGCCGGGGTGCCAACGCCCGACACACCGAGCGCCGAGGTGCTGGTCACCGACGTGCTGATTGTCGGTGGCGGCATCAATGGCGCGGGCATCGCACGCGATGCGGCGGGCCGCGGCCTGTCGGTGGTGCTGTGCGAAAAAGATGACCTTGCATCGCATACCTCGTCGGCCTCGACCAAGCTGATCCACGGCGGGCTGCGTTACCTCGAGCATTATGAATTCGGGCTGGTGCGCAAGGCGCTGATCGAGCGCGAAGTGCTGCTGCGCGCCGCGCCGCACATCATGTGGCCGATGCGCTTCGTGATGCCGCATGACCAGGGACAGCGCCCGGCGTGGATGATCCGCGCCGGCCTGCTGATCTACGATTTCCTCGCAAAACGCGAAATCCTGCCCGGCTCCGGCGGCATCGACCTGCGCAACCACCCGGCCGGCAAACCGCTGAAGCCCGAGTTCACGAAGGGCTTCATTTATTCCGACGGCTGGGTCGATGATGCGCGGCTGGTGGTGCTGAATGCGCTGGATGCTGCCGAAAAAGGCGCGCGCGTGTTCACGCACACGCGCTGCGTAGCGGCCAAACGCGTCGGCGAGCAATGGCAAGCGAGTCTGCAGCGCGCCGATGGCAGCACCTTGCAAGTGCAGGCACGCGCGCTGGTGAATGCGGCCGGCCCGTGGGCTGCATCCTTCCTCGAAGAAGCGATACACCAGCCGACCGGCAAGGCGCTGCGGCTGGTCAAGGGCAGCCACATCATCGTGCGCAAGCTGTTCGACCATCCGTTTGCGTACATCTTCCAGAACCCCGATGGCCGCATCGTGTTCGCGATCGATTACGAACAGGATTTCACGCTGGTCGGCACCACCGACCTCGAGTACCACGGCGACACCAACAAGGTCGATATCGATGCGTCGGAAATCGCCTACCTGTGCGAACTGACCCGGCGTTACTTCGTCAAGCCGATCACGCCGGAGGATGTGGTCTGGTCGTATTCGGGCGTGCGTCCGCTGCTCGAAGATGATTCGGCCAATGCGTCGGAAATCACGCGCGACTACAAGCTGGCGATGGATGACGACGCGGCGCCGCTGCTGTCTGTCTTTGGCGGCAAGATCACCACTTTCCGCAAGCTGGCCGAAGAAGCGGTCGACATGATCGCGCCCCGCCTGGGCAACCAGCGACCCACCTGGACTGAACATGCGTGCCTGCCGGGGGGTGACTTGTATTGCGCACCGCAAAATCGCGGCGTGCTCGAGTACGACGCGTACGTCAGCCGCATGCAGCAACACTACGCATGGCTGCCACCGAAGCTGGTGGCGCGTTATGTGCGCGCGTACGGCACGCGCATCCATGCGCTGCTGAAAGACAAGCAGGGTCTTGCGGACATGGGCGAGCTCGTTGCGAAAGATCTGTTCGCAACTGAAATCGAATATTTGGTAAAGAATGAGTGGGCGTCGTCAGGCGCCGATATACTGTGGCGACGCTCCAAACTGGGTCTGCACCTGCCCGCTGGCAGTGAACAGCAGATCGATCAGTGGATCGCCCGCACATACAAGAACAATTAGCAGCAGCATTGCGGCAGCCCGGCAAGGCGGCCGCATATGAGGAGACAACGTGCGTCTGGAACTGCAAGGCGTGACCCGCAAGGTCGGCGCCGAAACCCATCTGTATCCGACGTCAGTCACGCTGATGTCGGGTGCCATCAACGTGCTGCTTGGCGCGACACTGGCCGGCAAGACCACGCTGATGCGCGTGATGGCGGGCCTCGACCGGCCGAGTGACGGCAAGGTGATCGCCGACGGCGTCGATGTCACCGGCGTGCCGGTGCGCGAGCGCCAGCTGGCGATGGTCTATCAGCAGTTCATCAATTACCCGTCGCTGACGGTGTTCGAGAACATTGCATCGCCATTGCGCATTGCCGGCAAATTGTCTGACGACGCGATCCGCGCCAAGGTCCATGAGATGGCCGAGCGCCTGCATATCTCGAAGTATCTCGATCGTTCGCCATCGGCGCTGTCCGGCGGCCAGCAGCAACGCTGCGCGCTCGCACGTGCGCTGGTGAAGGATGCCAGCCTGTTGCTGCTGGACGAACCGCTGGTGAACCTCGATTACAAGTTGCGCGAAGAATTGCGGCGCGAACTGACCGACCTGTTCTCGGCCGGTGGCACGACAGTGGTGTATGCGACCACCGAGCCGCTGGAAGCACTGCAACTCGGCGGTCACACGCTGCTGATGCATGAAGGCCGCGTACTGCAGCATGGACCGACGCTGTCGGTGTTCAATGCGCCGGTGTCGGTGATCGCCGCGCGCACCTTCAGCGACCCGCCGATCAACCTGTTCGACGCGACCATCGCGAACGGCACCGCGCAACTGGCCGAAGGCATAGCACTGCCACTGACGTCCGCGCAGCAAGCGCAACTGGCCGGCTATTCGCGCGTGCAACTGGGCTTGCGTGCGCACAGCCTGCATGCGCAAGCGCGCGCCGGCGATTATGCATTGAGCGGCACGGTGGACCTGGCCGAGATCAGCGGTTCGGAAACCTTCGTGCACCTGCATCGCGGCAGCCTCGCGCTGGTGGCGCAACTGCCGGGCGTGCATGAGCTGGACCTGGGCGCACAGGCGACCATGCACTTCCAGCCCGGCGACCTGTTCATTTTCAACACCGATGGCGCGCTGCTGTGCGCGCCCGGCGTGGGAGCCTGAAATGGCGCGCATCGAACTGGCTGGCCTCGCGCACAGCTACAAACCGAATCCTTCGCAGCCATCCGACTATGCGCTGCGCCCGATGGACATGGCCTGGGACGATGGCGGCGCGTATGCGCTGCTGGGGCCGTCCGGCTGCGGCAAGACCACGCTGCTGAACATCATCTCCGGACTGGTGAAGCCTTCGCACGGCCGCGTGCTGTTCGACGGCAAGGACGTGACCGACTTGCCGACCGAAGCGCGCAACATTGCGCAGGTGTTCCAGTTCCCGGTGATCTACGACACGATGACGGTGGGCGAGAACCTCGCGTTCCCGCTGAAGAACCGGGGCTGGAAACAGGCCGACATTGATCGACGCGTGTCGCAGAT
>JACCDV010829266.1_pt1 | contig 15514 bp, 5 predicted proteins | sample 7446131 | NCBI WGS metagenome assembly JACCDV01 (sample SAMN15323448, study PRJNA562643) | freshwater metagenome | isolation source: river surface water | place: USA:Blue River Watershed | collected 2017-08-17 | reverse complement strand
TTATTATTCAAATTTGACCAAGAAATGATTTTTAGTCATCCCTGCTAAATATGTCAATCTAGATTAGTACAAATGTGTATTTGTGTTTTGATAAAATAGTATAAAATCATAGGCTTAGGGAACGGTTGAGTAATTTAGCTTAATTTGTTTGTTTGCTTGGACTTAGCTAAACAATTTCTTGTTTATAGATATTATAGAGGTAAGTTGAAGATCGAGCCTTTTTCTCTCGATTCATCTTCTTTCTTTTTAAAAACTATGCCTAATCCTCTATTTTTTTCTTAAAATATCTCATTTTATTCCTTTTTTTATTCACCTTCTAGGGTGTTATATTGGGTTCTTTCTCAATCTCATCTACTGAGTGAGGAGGAGTATTCTACAAATACTAAAAGTATTGAATCTTCTTAGAATTTATCTCAACCTTCCTTCTTTACATTACCTCTTCCTAATTAGCCTTCTTTACTTTGGGCTCATGATATTTTGATGATTTTAAAACTGATTTTTTTATTTATGTCTTCCTAACGTAGACGGTTTATTCCACTATCTTTTATTTCGCATCTTATTTAAGATTTTAGGCTCTACTGTTGCATTCTTGATGATCAACTTGGCTACTTCTCAACATTTGATTGATACTCAGAATGCTTTTTCCTTAATCATTCTTAAGTTGTATCAAATGATCGATTGAAATCTTACTTTTTATCTGCTATTTACTCTTTTGCCTTGTAGCTTACATTATATACTCATTAACTATCTTAATCTAGAAGAAACATCGAATATCTTTAAGGAGAATAGCAAAGCTAATTAGTGATAGACCTAACAGAACATATGCTATTATTGATAGGGCGATTATTTATCCATCTCGGCTCTAATATAGGTGGACAAGACTGAATGTTGGATAGACTAATAGCAATATGACTTGGATTGATTTGACGCAGACAAGGGCATAAATTTACCAGCCAGCACATTGCTGTGAGATCTATTGTTGTACTCTCTATTATCTTATTATGAATTATTTTATTGTGGCTGACTCTCTTTTAATTGTCTGTTGAGTATTTTATTAATATTAATTATTAGAGTGGGGATATTGTAGCTTTTTGGTCTTCCCCAAACTCTTTTTACGAATATGGAAGTTTATTTTGGGCAAAGTTGAAATATGAGTTTCTTTTTTATTATTTTTACTGTTTGCAGTTAGCGATTGTTTTATAGAAAAGTTACGTTTGCAGTCATTGACCCTAACCATTTTAATCCTGCAGACAATTCCAACCAAGAGCAAGTGTATGGCTGTGGCAAAGATTAATAAGACCAAAAACAGGGAGAGGTAAACTTTGGAAGAAATATATTATATAAGAATTAAGGCTAAAAGGTTGGAAAATTAAAGGAGAGTGAGACTGACAAAGATTAATTTTGATATAACTATAGATTTTATCTATTTGTCGCCATCTTCTTAGCTTTTAGCAGTATTTTCTTATTTAATATTAGCATTTTCTATATTTTACTAAACGCCACCCATCATAATGCCTTAAGCGACTTTTTATTTCTCGTTCTTTCCTTGTGGTGCTGGCACTCCTGCCACCTGTATATTTTCTGATTTATTCATCACCTTTTCTTCTTATGAGGTCGAACTCATTAGAATAGAATATAGTTTGATTAATAATAAATATATTTATTGGGAAATTCTATGCCATCGCTCTTTAACTATACATTTAATTGATGAATAACGGCTATTGTTGTAATTATTGATATTGAACTTTATCAAATACTGGCAATCATTTTGACCATAATAATTTGTCTTTGATATTATTGCTTTTCGAACTTCTTTTGCAGTAAAGGGCCAGAATCATTGAAACGAAATATATAAAGTTCAGGTAGATGAATAATTATTAAGGAGATGATTCTTTTCTTATATTGGATTTTATATAGTAGTTTGTTAAATAAATAATTATCCTTTCATTTTTGGAGGAAAAGCCATGGCAAAAGAATATTGGCTGCAAAGTGGAGGAATTAATATCTTGGTGCTATTAAACTAATATTGAAGAAAAGGCGATTGTTTGTACTATAAATATTAGCTATTAATACATACTTGTCTGCCAAACTATCCTTAGATAAATTCAGCGTTTTAAATGAAAGAAATCATCAAACACACTCTAAATATATTTTTGACAATATAAAAGCAAATCTTGTTGAATTATGTTTACCATATTCTAATAATGCTCATACAATCTTAATTAACTCCGCGCTAGAAAAGAGACTACTTAGAACTATCATAACTACTCCACAAGCATTCTTTACTATCCAAGCGATCTCTTTTGTCTCGATTAATCTTTGTTTGATTTCAGCAATAAGGCAAAGATGAGAAGTAATATTATCTTTTGTCTCAAATTTATAATTGACATTATTAATGATGATCTTATATGACTTTAAATTTGATTTGATCTAATATAATTTTCTATGAGTAACCACTAAAAATACGGAAAGAAGTAGTTTTCTCTTGGGCAATATTACAGCCAACTTTAAAAATATGAGAGTGGGTTGAATAACTCGAAGTCCAAAGTGCTTAAAAAAGATAGTAGTCTCACTTCCTTTTCGAAAGATGCATACAAATCGACTAATAGTTCGAAAGTTTTCAAATAAACCATCAAATCAGACAAGCAAAAGATCATCATTAACGAAAGACCTTCACAAAAACCAGTCTTTGAAAAGTTCGACACAATCAATTTGTAGATGTATAAAAAAAGTAAAATCAATGATGAGAGGAAATTCAATAGCTATTTAGGTTAATCACTTGAAAATTCAAAAGTTAGCAATAAGAAATGGCCGACTTAAAGTGCCAATTAAGAAAAATAGAATATTGAATTTACAGCAAAGTAAGAAAAATTATTCACCGAACATTGTGTAAACATTTACAACCTCAAAAACACCTCAACAATCGTGTAAGATATGACAAGATAGATAAATAAACGAGATGAGGTATACCAACTGGTGGCAAATCAATTTCCAAACTGCTCTGAGTAAAGATACACCCAAGCCTTGTAAGATTACTTCAAATAACACTAGCTCATGAAGAAGATTATTAACTAATTCAAATGTATTAGTAAATTATAGACTGAGGACTTAAATGAACTTTACTATTTCCTAAAGACTGATCGTTGATATACTATATTTGCATATAAATCATCCATAGTACATACTCTACTCTGCAATAAACTACTTCAGCTTTGCAAAACCTCTATTGTACCGTTAGTAACAGTAATATATTTCATCGAGCGAATTCGGAAGGGTGGATCCATTTGCCACACATTGACCTAATAGCTATTGCATCTATGCCACTCTTGAATCGACATAGTTAGAAAACTTACTCACGCCCTCGGAACACTTATTGTCACAGATTCTGCCTTCACTGTAGTTCCTTGCCTTTGAGATACAATCATATTTGCATTTATTAATTTTGTAGTCAAATTTGGCATATAAATTTCTCAGGTACACTTCGAACTTTTGCGTTTCCTGTTAATGTTCAGCTTTCAATTTCTCTTCTTTGAGGTTTGGATCTGGGTAGTTTAATGGTTTCTTGATGGCATCATCTTTGCCTCTATTTTCTGAATTAAAAATATCCATAACTAAATTAGGAATAGATATAGGTAAGAAAATATTAATATTGGATGCAAACATAAGTTAAACATCATATTTTTTTCATCTTTTAGAATGTCATTACTGTCCTACCGATTTGTATCCCTTGCTTTATCCTTGATAGCTCAATCTATAGTCTTTATTACTTCACTAGAGTCCCGAATTTAGATTTATTGTCGAAAATGTAATAGTCTGTTCCATTTTTTTATATCTTCGCGTGATTTCTTGATACCGATATATCTGTAACTCTGATTTAGCAGTCATGCCCTCGTCCTAATTTGATGCCATCATTTGAGACATTTTGAATGACCATCATATTGTTAGCTTTTTCTGAAATTCCTTCAAGCATGATATGGTCACCGTTGGGTTTATCGATAGGAAGGAGTTAATATTCGATATTATTCTTTTCAATATATCTGGGATACTAATCTTTGCAGACCTAACAATAAAACTTTTAGAAATTATATTGAATTGTGCCACCGACAACTTCCTTCTTTACTTTAGATTGATTCCATTTTTACAGGCAACGGAAGTGAACAAGGCCGCATGACCCACTGCATTTACAAGGACTGCATAAAAATCCATCAGGCTCCTATGTCTCACCCATATAGCAATATTTACATTACTATTTGGAAACATCAATTTATGGACTATCAGTGACCACTATCTTCTTAGTGTTGGACCAAAACTTAGTTTTGTTTTATGAGCTATGGTCTGCAGCACTTGCAGAAGTAATCAGATATTCGACTCTGCCGAGTTTGACAACTTGTCCGTTTTCTAAATATATCGATTTTTACTTAATTTGTACCCTTTGTTTTCGTTGGCCTTTGTCTTAAGAGATCTCACAATCAAATAAATATCCTCCTATTTGATGGTAGGCTAATTAGGAGTATTGGATGAGTTGGTCCGTTCAGAGTAGGCCCCGTTTTTTTACTTGATAAAGGTAGAGTTATAAAACTCTAGCTTATATTTTTTATTGTCATTCTTGATTTGAAAGCATCCTAGAAGTTGTTTATTGCTAGTTTCTTTGAACTCAAATTCCTCCGAGATTTCAAAGTGTATTTAGCAGGCTAAATAGTAAATTTTGTTACTTGAATTATTACGAAACATGTAGATGTATTTAGATGTGAGACTGAACTCATAGGTATTTTGCACAACATTCTTATTAAACTCATAGTCAAATAGCGAATGGGAATCCTTTTGCCATGTAACTGTTTTTATTAAAAGGAGAGATTCATCATTTTATTTACTTGTTGTCCCTTGCATCTGCGAATTTTAAAATAAAAATAATATTAAGCTTTGAAATTATACAGCTCAAATAATTTTATTACTTCTCTTTGATTAAGACGTTTTAAATTGTTCTACAATAAAATTAAAAGCGATATTTTATTTCTAAAAGTTTTTCTTTACTTTATCATTCTTACAGGTTAAATGTAGGCTGATAAAAAAAATATATGATTTGTTGAGTTGATAAAATAAATTCTTTCCTTAATTGATAAACCTTATATTATAGAATATGTAAGTGGGAAAGGGAAAACAGACAAACATGATGCTTTACTTAAAATCAATTACATGGTATAAAGACTCACATTCACTGTTCGACTACTAGTCTAATAAAATTAATACTAATACTTTTAGCTTTCCTGTCACCAGCAAAAGTATCGCCTTGTATAGAAGACGTTAGAGTATTTTAATTAATAACTCAGCATGCAATGTGGTTGCTGTCTAACACAGTCAAATCGCAAATATTGATAAAGACTAGTACCAGTTTTTAACCAAATTTTAAATTAAACCAAAACCAACGAACAAATTCAGATTGAATTTTTTTAACGATACCGAAAAGAAGCCTAAAAAAGTTAATTCATAAAGATTAAATACAGATTAATCTAACAGTGTGTCTTTAAGATAAGAATAGACTTATTTGATTGTTAGAAAACAAAAAGACTCAAATGGAGAACCGAAAGGATATAAACTTTGTAATTAAATATATTTACTTAGAGCCTGGCCAAACAATAAAGCTTGGAAGGGTTTAATTCTTTGTTAGTGAAGTCTGCGTCGCTGAAAAAGTTACAACTGCAAAGGGGAGCAAATAGAAGTCTAGTTAAAACAAGCCAACAATGAAGTATATCCCAAAGGAATACAACTAAGAAGATGAAAGAAGATGTAAAATCTGTTTATAGGAAACATAGACAAAGTAAAACTTTCTTTTTAATCCTTGCAAATGTTCAGGTTCTTGTGGGACAGTTCATTTAGATTGCATGCTCCAGTGGATCAGTATAAAAGTTAAAAAAGAAGTTGTTGGAGGAACTTTGCACTATAACTTTTAAAAGTTTTAGTGTGAGGTCTGTAAGGCTGAGCTCCCAGTCGTGATAGAAACATAGGATAACAAAACAATATAAATGCTTCCTATTGAGAAACCTAAAGGGAACTATTTGATTTTATAGGGAGCATGCTAAAAAACAAAGAGTGTCATGATGATTAAAAATGTTCCAGAGGGAGGAATCAAGCTGGGAAGAGGACATGACTGCTAAATTCGTATTACGGATATATCTGTCTCACGAAACCATGCTATAATAAAGTTCAATGGCACTGGATTCCATATTTTTGACAATAAATCTAAATTCGGAACTTTAGTCAAAGAGGAAAACTTAAATGTTTAAATCGGAAGCAAAATTCAGCAAGGCATTCAAATTGGCAGGACAGTCGTTATCCTTGACATCCACAAAGAAAGCGATTTGAGAGAAAAGAGATAAAACGAGAAAGAATTAGCTACCACATAGCACAGGATCCAGCTAGCAAGTAAAAAAGCAATCGAGAAGGATAAAAAATGAATGATACAAATCAATACCGCTCATTATTTCTAATAGCAATAATATTTGATAAAATAATCATGGTAGAGCTGGAGACAACAGTTTTAAAAGCTGATTATTTAGATTTGGATTCAAGCCGGAATTCAAAGGAGTGTTCCAGATATTGAGCCCACTTCCTATAGGATTAACTGAGATTGATAATAGATTGGCTGTGATGATATCTTTGGCTTGATTCTGGATGGCAGCATTTATTGAGTCAGTAAATTGATAATTGCTCACCCTTCCGAATGAAATACTTTGGGTGATGGTTCTCGATTGATTATTCATAATCAATTAATTGTTGCCCTTAATAGATTTGCCAATCAAAATAGTAGGTCCACTCCAGCCAGGTATCTTATTCTTAAAGGAATGGATTTGTCCCACTATTGAGCACATTTAGAAGTCCCCATTTAAGATGAAATTGATCGATTTGGAATCCTTTGTTAGTTTGACATTGTCGATTATCAGGTTGCTGGAGAGTCCAATGAAGTAAATCCCCAGTTGATTTGGACCCTACTTGAAGGTGAGATTGATATTTTAATGTTTGTATATCTTACTTGAAGAATTTTGCGTCAATGTTATTAATGTTTGTTCATTCCAAGTGACATACCCCACTGAAATTTAATTAGAAGGAGGACTGATTATCCAATCTATTTCTAATGTATAAATATCGCTTGAGGTTGTTAGAATTACTAATGATAGGCTATAGAAGTAGAAGAGAAGATTAATCATCATATACTTATAATATGTTCTAATCGAAAAATTTACAGTTTAATGTTCTATTTATTGTAGTCTCATTATAAAAGGGAAATTATCATTTTATTGAGTCGTCCATTTGATAGTCAGCCTGGCTTTTTCGATTTAGGCACAGATTTTATTTTCTCCATAAAAAAACGAGTAGATTCTCATACATATACATAACTACCATGACAAGGTTACCTACTAGCAATGCAACAACTAAGATAAACTCTTACTATTCGTTTAGCTACTTTGATCGCATTTATGTTGGGCTTAGTTTTGGAAAAATAACGATGAATGTGTTATAGCACCAAATTAGGATCAAGTTGATTGTGTAGAAAGGGTTTGTATAAAATGGTTTTCTGAAAGGCTTCGAAACACTAGTACTGAGTACAATTCCTAGGTAAAGATTATTACTCAAGATAAACAAGCCCAAAGATAAGGATGAGCCAACCTTAAAATCTCCATTTTAGATGTAATAGCTTCGGGATTAGTTCCTCTCCTGCTTAAAGAACTCCAAAGAAAGGACATATAAGATAAAGCCTAGCTGTGCCAAAAATTGTATGATAAGCTGACCAGCCATTGAAACCACGTTCCTTAATGAAAAGAATGAGCTTGGGGGAAGTTCCTTACTGAGTATATTCGATGGCTGCGTAAGATTGATCGTAATGAAAATCGGGAAGGTAATAACCAAATCTTAATAAATACTCTGGTCACTCGTTAGATTTTCATAGTTCAAGTTCAAGATGGTCAGAGTTGTGAACTGGATCATGGAAAAAAGAATCATCATTCCGAATCCATGGAGGTTGGTACTTAATCCAGCACGACAGATTCTTAGGCATGTAACTATTGATTATAAACTTGTTGATGTTGTGTAGAAACTTGATAGTAATGCACCGTGCTATCTTTCAAGTTAGAGGGTTAGATTGGCCGTTTAGTAGAGACTGCCGCTTCGTCCCACTGCACAACATATCTTATTACGTTTTTATAACTGACTGTAGAGATTTTTTTAGTGTTTTATCTACATTTTATTGAAAATTATGGATTTTTGGAAAATATTGTTTGCTGCAGCCATTTCTCTTTTCATAAAAAGCTCCTAATATAGATAGGAACTTAAGCTTACTTTGGAATTCTGGCCAAATTATTAGAACTATGTAATAAACTAAGGGCATATTTCATCAGTTGATGATTCCCATTCAATATGTCCCTTACATACAATTTTATCTTTATTTTTAGACATGTTGCAAAGAAGCAACTCATTTTTATTACAAATTCCATTGAACATAGCCTTTGAAGCAGCTTATAACTATCTCTGCTCGCTGACAAAGATAATTTTGACGTTTGCATCATTGAGATTTTTTATCGCTTATAAATTCTACTAAAGCTTTACTTGTTACATTATAACGAAGCCCAGGAATGTAAACTAGGTACGATTTATTAGTTAAAGATAATCGATGTTATCTTACAAATCGATACGGATCTATTTCATGGCATAGGAAAAAAGAATAAACCCTTTCTCTGCCATATCGACAATATAATCGTATGAATTTTGGGGGTATGTACTTTTAGCGCAATTATTCAATATCTTCTCGGCAGCACCTTTAATGAAAATGTATCTCTTAGTTCCTTTCCTTAACTAACTTTATCTTTAAACTTAAAGATATTCCTCTTTCGCCTATGAATTTTTTCTATTATACTTTCGCGTAATTTAATTTTAATCTATCTAATTTAAGGATTCCAATTAATTTTTGGAAGATCTGAAGCCTGATAGTACTTATTCCTTTTCTTATATATCCACAAGAACGCCAAGTTTCATTACTTTTGATTTATAGTGGATGATCTTTTTTACTGAAATTTTATGGTGAAGAGTCTCAAATTCATCTTATTTTAGGTTGCTGCTTTGAGTAAATTCAAATATTTTCTTCTAAAAGACAGATCCATGCACTTGTTTGTTGAAAAATTAAAGAGTATGGCAGCAAGTGAGAGCATCGATAAAAAATGTTCCTATTTTGTAGAACTCACTTTTTTATTTTCTTTTACGCTCAAGGTCATTTATATTTGTATACGAAATCGCCTATTTATCATGGTAGGATTAAAACTGATTGACTGTTGAAAAAGTAAGTCCAAAGCCTCTTTCGCCTTTTGTTCCTATGGCAGCACTCTGAATATTGTATTCCTTGCCAAAAACATCATCCCCTTTAAGAATCAACGTATCAATTTTTCCACCAGTTAATATAGATTTGGACATAACACTGTTGATGCCATGAGATTTAAGTCTTTTTGTTACAAATTATATTCCCAAGTTCAAAATGGTTGGGAGAGTTGGAGGAATAGCAGTTATCAAGAGGTCCATATATATCCTAAACATAGCTAGTTAGCCAGTGTATGGGCCTAGAGTTGCCAAATAGGCAAAGTAGATCATACTCGTCAAGAAAATGATGATATATATAAAGTAAATAGTTTCCTTAAAGAAGTTCTCTTATATCTTATTCTGGTACCGTATTGCTCTTAAGTATTTGCCTCTTAATGTGCTGAAATTAGTCTGAGTGACAAGACATACTATTTCGTTGACAGAGTCTATTTTATCTTGCTATCTTATTGAAGACTAGATGTTTTATAAATCGTTATCGCCTTTTTTCTTTAGCTTGTACTCAATGTTCTTTATCTTTACGATCTATGTGCCTAGATATAGGACAAAGCTCTTCTCATTTTATTTTAGATATGTAAAATTTTAAATCTATTCTTTTCTTATTAAATAATTTTCTCCTGTGCTAAATTTTTCATTGACCAATGCTTCTCCTCTCAGTAATATACAATCACAGGGTACACGATCAAGCTAGTTCAAAATGATGATATCGCCAGGAACAAGTTGATGCGATGACTTAGTTTAGAATCGAATATTCCTATTATTCAAAAGATTATTTTCTTAATTTCTCACTTATCTGCTTATCTTTCTAGTTGGCCTTTTTCTTATTGTTACTTACTCCTAGATTTATTTATATTAAGCCTAGTTATCTACTTCTTTCATTTCGATTTCGTTAAAATTATCTTTCATAATTTCAGATCTATGCTCGTCTAGTTTTAATGAATTTGTACATAGAACCACTTAATCTTTCTATTCGTCATCCTACGTTCTGGAAGGACTATCATCCACTAATACTTTAGTCTGGACATCAAAATACGACTAATATGCAAGTTTTTACTGATTGCTTCTAACCTAACTTGCATTCACCCAGTAGGTATATAGAGAATATGTCAAGAGGATAACTGCCACGACGTAGTATTACTAAAAGATCCAAAGTATGATGCCGTATGTCTGAAAAACTTAGTAAGGAGTCAGCATTTCTTGGATGAATATATCTAATCTACTTTGTATCTTCAATTTCATTACATTTTCACCATAATAGTCAAGAAGTAATTTTCGTTTTTCTTCCGAATGAGGAAGAAACTTATCTTTTTTAAGCTTATCCAAATGATGTCCCAATTCTTCGTATCTTATTGGCACAAATACTTCTTTCTATTAAATGTAAATATAGTTCCTATCATGATATTGGAAAGATATACACTTTCGTTTAAGCCTAATTTAATATTTATCATTTTTTTATACTAATGTTTATTTTCCTTATGAATCCTCATCATGTATTAAGAAAAATTCTGCATTTTATAAACTGCAGATATTTGTTTTGAAGATAGCTTTCTTTTTTGCTGACCATTTGGTAACTAACCACAGGAATCCAAAAGTCAATAGCACTCCTATATAGAATAGAAATGTTTTGATTTTGGATGATTGCAATGGTAGTGCAGTATTGATAGAGGGTTACGATGTATAAGTGTAGTCTAATACTTTGATTTTGTATTCAGGATTATCGTATTGGAACCACTTCATTTGAAATTTCTATTAAATATTATTAATCATGAATCGATCATCTTATTAAAAAAGTATAATTCTGATAAATAGCCCAGGCTTTGTAAACTAGTAAATTTCTACAACAATATTTTTTTATGAGACTTATAATAATTGATTTGATTTACTATTAATTTTTAAAAACCAATATAATTTCTATGAAGAAAACACAATATAATAATAATAAGCAAGCCCATCCACGTAAAAGTAAGGAGTGTAATTTATCCTCCCCTCCTAAAAAATAATTTTAATTACTTTATAGAGAGAGGGATCCTTAACATTCCTAAGAACCCTATGAAAATATCATCTTTATGAAAAGCAAAAAATGCGATAAGGTCAACACCACTAAGAGAAAATCTGAAAATAAATTGAAAAATCAGCCAGTGCAAGAGTTATAAGAGATGGTGGCGCAAATTGAAAAACAGTTCAAAGCCTAAAAACAAAAGCAAAATCGAAAATTAGAAGATCATACCAAATCGACTCTCCTAAAGCCCTCAAATCTGGCCAAAAATATCTTCAAAAATAAAGAAATCAAATAAACTTTTCATTCCAAGGCATCTTCTCGATGGCTTAAGTATAAAAAACAGGAGAATTTAAGTACAGAAAATGTAAAAAAATATAAAAACATGCTATCTCCCTCAAGAAATATTCGGTGTAAGGAAGGGGAGACTCTCTCCAGCAAATTTTTAAAAAGTACTCAATAAACTTTTAGAAAATAAACCAAGTCAAAGTAAAAGAAGAAGTTAAAAACATAAAACTATCCACCACTTTCTGATGATTATAAATCAAATGAACCTGAGGAATATGTTTTCCTTGAAAACAATTTCATAGAAGTATCACATGAAGATGCTAACATTCTTCATCAAAAAATTACTTCAAATAAGCAAGTTCCCTTAGTGATGGTGACAAAGAAGTTAAATTAATCGATAAAAAATGAGGTTTCTTGCTTTTAGGAACAGTCCAACTAATGGAGCTAGTATCTTATAAATTCTGAGAGATAATAGAAGGATTAGAGCAAAGTAGAAAATGAAAATTTAGTTTAATATCAAAAAGGGATAGATGTGATGCAAAGATTTCTTGAATCGAAGATCAAATTAATCCAAAGATGGTGGAGAAAATGTTTAAGAGAAAAAAAATAAGAATTTTTAAGCCCAATCATCTTCCAACAATAAAAAACCAATAACGAAGAAATGAACTAAAGCATGCTATTCATCAACAATAATTTGATTAAATAACTGCATGTTAGTGAGGTTAGTCCTATTAAAATGATTGATAACTTTCATCAAAGCAAATAGGATCACTTTGTGGAAGAAAAAGATCCTTTTTTGTTTAGGGAAAGAGCTGCCGAACAGCAGTTGTAAACTCATCTATAGCTATTAAACCAGCTCCTGAGTTCAAAGAAAATTAGTCCTGAAATATTTTTTTAGAAGAAGATGTTGATCTAAGCCAAATATCATAATTAGCTCCAACACATCGAATAGCTGAAGAAGATTATGATGGAAAATACTCAAAGAGCCTATGAAATAAATAAAAAGACCCACTAAGACAAGACAAAACTCCAGAACATCTAAACCTAAATCGATTAAAAAACACTCGACCAAATATTTGGCAAAGATTTCTGCAACGTCTAGTAATCAAACATAAACAATGGTAATTACTACAACACCCTCCCATTAAACTATGAAATGATGGTGGTCAATAGATAGAAATCAACTGGATGCCACTATGATGGCGAGGGCAAGGTTAAACCATCAATCTATCAGAAGAGAACTAATGAATAAGATTAATATGAATAGGATTTCTAAGAGGAATAGTCATAAGAAGAAAGATAGGTCTAAAATAACAATTTTAATATCCAAGAAAATACATATAACAGTAATTTCAATCAATTGCTTGATTAGTACAAAGCAAGACAAGAAGTCAAAATGGAAATTGACAAAAGAACTGCCATTCAACTCGGTGCATTGATTGAAGATATTCCATAATAAATTCTCAATTAACATATTGGAATCGATACTTCTCTCAACACAATCCATAGATTCATTCTATCTTTTTTCAAATTCTACATATGTAACAATAATTTTACTTAGTCTACTACAAAGATTAATTTCTAAAACTAATAAACATGCCATACGGATTCAATATTGATAAGAGGTTGCAGATCCTTCACGGATATGACTAAGATTTGGACTATCCTTCATAAGATGAAAATGGAATTATTTACGGCCTGGAGACAATTATATCTGATTAGATTTTGGATTAGTTCTATGAGAAAATTTATGACCTCAATGTGCCTATGTCTACAGTCAAAAGAAATAATTTTTAGTTTGAGAAAATTCATAATAGAGCTTTGCTTGATAGCTTTAATGAGGCTTTGAACTATTTTAGACCCTACTTCCTGCTCAGTAATAATCATTTTATTTAGATGGTCCTCCTTATCCCTGGAGCCGTTCTTAAAAAGCTCTAACTTTTTATTACATCGCAGAATAGAATATTCAAGAAGTATTCTAAAAGACCCAGTTTAAAGTCTTGAAGTGGGCATCCAACCTCTGTGGATTAATTATAAACAAATACACAACTATAAGTCCATCGCCTGCAACAACAGTCTAATAAACTCTCGAATCATACAAAAACCTCAATCATCCTGACATAACAGAGACTAGATAGGACCGTCTGACCAAAAACTAGAAAATTTAAATCATTGAAAGCAATGGTTAGTGGGGGATATTCTAATAGCAGTCAACAGTTATAAATGTATAGACATCTGACTATATCTTCAGTAAGCTGATATAGGAATATGTGCTATAATTTTACCTAAAAGACTAATATTCTCAAAAGGATAGTTCATTTTCAAATATTCTTCATAAAAACTTTGACTATTTCCAACATCTCTCTGAGGAATAATAGAGTTTATAATTTTGAAGTAATGATTTATATGTGTTTTACTTCAATAATACGTTTGTACATTTATTATGGCTTTTGGGCCTGGAAGCTTTATCAGAAATATAAATCTATCTAATTAAAATAAGGGATTATTTTAAATATGTGGGATAAACAATCAAACACGAAAGTTGTTAAACTAAAGAACATTCTTTTATCTTTAGTCTTCATTTGCTCGTTATTTGATTATTGTTGGATTGATCAATTGCTTTTTACTGTTTTTGATTGTCCTTACTTAGCCTCGCTAGCAGAGTTAGGTGATCCACTTTCTTAATTATCTTACCTTCTTTACTAACGTGCCTACTAACTTTTTCGTTAATCTTGCTACTTCCGTTATTTTTCGGGAGGATTGCTATCCTTTGGCCCAAATCCTATCTTCGCCAAAAAAGCTAAATGATAAGAATATTACCTTAGATGGCAATAGATATTCTTTACCCAAAGAAATGGTTGATAACTTGGATAATCCCATAGAAGGTAAGTGCAGGTAAAGCCCAACAGCTGATTCAAACCATCTAACTTGACTTATAAGTATTAAAAAATATTAAAAAATACGTGTACTATGTTTAATATTTATTAGCTGCTAGAGCTTATCAGAATATTATTTATTTTACTCAAGGTTATTACTTTTGAAAATACTTTTTAGAAGAATTATAAAATCAAAATGATATTCAAGTTGTTTTAAAAAAAAGAACTTGCTAAAAGTTAAAAGAAGAAGTTTATTCCTTTTGTTAACTAAAGAAATTTCATGGGCTCTTTACTTAGGGAGAACTTGAAAGTTGACGAGAAAAAAGCCAATAAGATCATTGATAATAAAAACATGGCATTGATTTAAAATTTGAAGAAATCCACCAAAGAGTATATGTTCGATAAAAAATATGAAAAAATGGCAAAAAAATTGAAAAAAATATAAGATTCTCTGCAAAAATGTTAGCCAAACTATGATGAAGAAGTTTAATAATGTTTCAAAATCCTTAAATTTACTAAGGCATTCAACGAGAAAAACAATTAAAATCAAAGTTACTACGTAGATTTGAAACAATCGTTAAATTACAAGATAAACACTATCAAACAAAATATGATAAAGAAGATCCAAAGCCAAAGATAGATGAAAAACCGTAAGCAAATAAAGGCTAGCAATTTATAGACATAGTTTGAATAAAATGAACAGCAATTAGCAAGAAACAGTTCTACTTTAAAAGAAAAGGGAAACGAGACATTAGATCGATCCATTAGCCGATAGATTTTTAAGGATGTTGGCAAAAATTCCTAATTTATGACCGATTTTAGTAACTAAGGCATTAAATATCGTCATCTTGTCTAAATTAAAAAGATTAATCCTTGGAAGAAATGGTATACAAAATAAAGTATTTAAATCTTTCCAGGGGAAACAATCACTTTAAAAAAATTACAAAAGACGATATTTTGATTTTATCATTAATCTTGAATATCATATATATATTTT
>JACCDV011255177.1_pt1 | contig 15516 bp, 24 predicted proteins | sample 7446131 | NCBI WGS metagenome assembly JACCDV01 (sample SAMN15323448, study PRJNA562643) | freshwater metagenome | isolation source: river surface water | place: USA:Blue River Watershed | collected 2017-08-17 | reverse complement strand
CTGACTTTGCATTAGATCATCGTGCAATCTTGTTTGCGATCCTATCCGGTGTATTTGGATACGCCACTCCTAAGAAAAAGTGACGGCTAATGACTGGGCGGGATTGGTTCTCGCTATTGCCTCGACGCTTGGCATTGTTGTTGGCGGTTTGCGTTATCTGGTTCGCGGTTGGTTGTGGACTCTTACGCCGAATGGTGGTTCATCTCTCGCAGACCGATTGGCAAGAATAGAGACACGCCAAGAGCAGATTATGGATTTACTCAAGAAGTAAGGGACACTTATCCACATGGCAAGAAAATCAACTAAGGCGCTAGAGGATCAAGGCTATTCAAAACTCGATGCTTACTGCATCGGGCTACACGAGTATTACAAATCCTTACGCAAGGCTGGTTTTAACGAGGGTTTAGCGTTGTTTATGATAACTGACGTTCAATCGTATCCTGGATGGATCTTGCCAGACCCAATCGAGCCAGAGAAGTTTGGCGATTACCAGGACGATGAGGATGACGATTAAGCGAATTGTTGTAGTCTCAGACTTACAGGTTCCATATCATGACAGGGTTGCCACTCGTAACCTTGCGTCATTTATTAAAAAGTTTAAGCCCGACCAAGTTGTAACTATTGGCGATGAGATCGACCTACCCCAGATTAGCAAGTGGGAGGAAGGTCGCATGGGCTCCTTTGCCCAGACACTCGATGATGACCGTAATGAAGCGGTCGATCTACTCTGGGAACTAGGCGTAACTGACTGCATTAGATCCAATCACACAGACCGACTTTATAACGTAATCATGGCTAAGGTGCCGGCGTTTGGCGCTTTGCCAGAGCTGCGCTTTGAGAAGTTTATGCGATTTGATGAACTTGGCATAACCTTTCATAAGAACCCAATGCCAATTGCACCTAACTGGATCGCCGTCCATGGCGACCATACGCCAATAAAGCCTCAGGGCGGTTTATCAGCCCTAGAAGCTGCTCGTAGGCATGGCAAGAACGTCATTTCAGGTCATACTCACAGAGCAGGGCGTAGTGCCTTCTCAGAAGCCTCAGGAGGGCGTATAGGGCGCGTTCTGCATGGTGTTGAGGTTGGCAACCTTATGGACTTTAAACAGGCTCATTACACCAAGGGCTCTGCAAACTGGCAGCAAGCGTTTGCGATCATCTACGTTAATAAGTCTAAAGTTCAGGTTGATATTATCCACATCGAAAAGGATGGCACGTTCATCGTCGCCGGTAAGTCATACGGCAGGGCTCGATAAATCGTTATCGTTTCGTTATCAAAATAAACGTGTAATTGTCTGCCAAGTATGAGACCGTAATCCAGTAGCCAACCCAGGCTACGGAATCGGGAGTAATCAAATGGATTTACAAGTACCAGTAATAGTCTTATTACTAATTGCTAATGTTTTATGGTTTATTGTTGGTTGGGGCAAAGGCTTTCAGGAAGGCAAGCGCGAAGGCTTGGCAGTTGGCAAGATCAGTCAGCGCGTGAGTGTTAATGCGCGCTAATGACATCCTTAACGAAGCCCAAGACCTCATCGCAGACCGCGGTAAAGATTACGGCTTGGCAGCTCTCAATCACCTTCGAATCGCCAAACTCTGGTCAGCCTACCTTGAACGTAACATCGAGCCTCACGAAGTCGCAATCTGCATGGCACTTGTCAAAGTCTCACGCTTACAAGAGTCGCCAAACCACGCAGACAGTTACAAAGACGGCTGCGCATACGTTGCGCTCGCTGGACAGATTGCATCAACTGATTGGAGTGACCTTGACAGTTATTAAGGCAGCCCCTGGCGTTTGGTGCGATTACTGCAAAGTCAGATATGGCACTAACTCACCGCTTGGGCAAAAGGGTGCCAGTTACACAGTTATCAGCAACCATCCACGAAGCCAAGGCACACGCCGTCATTACTGCAACAGTTGCGCCATCGAGGTTCAGACGTGGGCAGACGGTACTGTTTGGTCATTACCGGAACAAACCGAGTATTTAATGAAACAAGAGGAGTTACCAAGTGTTTAATTTGGCAGATTACGAGACAGTCGAAACCCGTCTAGAAAAGTTCATCAAAGATTTTCCAGACTTTCGCATAAGCACAGAATTGGAGAGTTTCCAAAATGATCGATTTATTGTTAAAGCATACTTATATAGAACTTTCGCAGATAGCGTGGCGTTTTCCACCGGATACGCTGAGGAGAAGGTTACTGACCGCGGTGTTAATTCAACTTCAGCGCTGGAAAATTGCGAGACTAGCGCGATCGGTCGGGCGCTTGCAAATGGAGGTTACGCAGCTAAAGGTAAGAGACCTTCTAGAGAGGAAATGAGCAAGGTTGAACGACTATCTGCCAAAGACATCGCCAAGGCTAAGGAAGTGCCAAGTTTTGCTACAAAGGAGGAAGCATTAGCTGCTGATCCTTGGACTAACGAGCCAATTTATGGGGACCCAAAGCAACCAGAGGCGATCAGCGCAGCTGAGGCTATTGCCAATGTTGAGAACATCTTGGGAGTTCAAAACCATGAGGAGTGCGAGCATGGTGACATGAAGTGGAAAGAGGGCGAAAAGAACGGACGCGCTTGGGGCGGATTCTTTTGCCCAGGTGGAAACATAGCACCGGCTCAAAACTGCCCTACACGTTGGTACAACCTTGCCAGTTCAGGCAAATGGGAGAAGCAGAAGGCGAGAGCATAATGGGATTTGTTGAAGTAAACGTAAACGGTCAATGGATGAACCTAATGCATATGTCGGTTCGTTGCCAGTTATGTAATGAGGAAGTCGTTATTGCTCACTTGGTCAAATCTGAAAATGCAGATGCGCCATCTAATGCAACTTGGACGTGCAAGAGATGCCACTCAGTCAATGGCTAAATACTTTATTACTAAAGCGCATTATCCAAGTGCTAGATACGATTTCAGCGGTTATGGCGGTGTCAATAATTGCTCCGAGTGCGACATCTTTCATCACACAAATGAATATGTCAGAGACGACGGATTGGTTGTCTGGTTCTGCACCAAATGCGAGGACAAACTAGAACTATGACAAACCATCGCAAACATCGAGGTTATCGGACTCAAAAGGTAATAGCCGATTATCTAAAGCAATTCTGGGCTTATGCAGATACCGCAGGTGCTGGGAGGCAAGGTGAGGACATCCTCAACATCCCAACTCTCAGCATCGAAGTTAAAGCGCGTTCAGACTTTCAGCCTTTAGCCTGGATTAAACAGGCTGAGGCTAATCGTAATGGCAAGATGCCTTTGGTCATCATCCGTTGCAACGGTCAAGGCGAGGATGCTGGTGAATACCTGATGTTTGGGAAAGTCAAGGATCTAATGCCGGTATTGCATCAAGCTGCGCCAAGTGATGAAATCCAAAGATGTACACAATGCGGATCTTGGAACTTTGAAGGAAAGGATTGTTTACCGTGCCGTTATATGAATACAAATGCATCAAATGCCAAATAAGTATGGAATTGGAAAAGTCTATCCATGAGGAGGCAGATCCAATCTGCTGCGGTGAGTCTATGCGTCGTGTTTATGGGACGTTTGGCATAACCTTTAAAGGTACAGGTTGGGGTCACCAATGAGAATCCTTAACCTTTATGCAGGTATTGGTGGCAATAGGCGTTTATGGGGCGATGAGCATCAAATAACGGCAGTTGAGTTAGATCCAGATATTGCAGCTGTTTACAAGGACTTATACCCAAATGATGAGGTAATTGTGGGCGATGCTCACGAATATCTTTTAAAGCATTACAAGGAGTTCGATTACATCTGGTCAAGCCCTCCATGCCAATCTCACAGCAGTTTCAGATTTAACATCCAGGTTAAGTATCGAGGTACTGAGGCAGTTTATCCGGATATGAAGTTGTACCAGGAGATCATCCTGTTATCAACCCATTTTGATGGGCTTTATGTAGTTGAGAACGTGAAGCCTTATTACGATGTCCTAATCAAGCCAACGGTAGAGCTGCAACGGCATTACTTTTGGACTAACTATGAAATACCACAGGCTGATTTTAAGGGTGAAAACCTTAGAACTGCTCAGATACCAGATTTAGAGGCTTTGCATGGAGTTGATCTATCTAAGTACAAATTATCAAACAAACGACAGGTATTGCGTAACTGCATATTGCCCGATTTAGGACTTCACATATTCCGACACGCGGTTTGACCTGCGGTTTTACGAAAGGATTTGACATGGATGGTACGCTAACGGCGCAGAGCCCATCAAGGGCTCACCGCGACCCGCTGAGGCGGGTAGGTCGCGGGGTGCTAGTTGCTATTGGGATATCTCTGTTCTCACCCGCTTACGCGGTAGCACCAGTTGATGGAAAACAATATGTTTCGATTAAAGAATATGCAGCTATCTTGGTAGATGATAAAAGCCAAATGATATGTTTAAGTAAGTTATACGGTAAAGAGTCAGCATGGAATCCAGATGCAGTCAATGGTAGTCATTACGGTATACCTCAGGGACGATCTGAGTATTTAAAGGATGCAAGCCCAGAGCAACAGATTCAATGGGGATTGAAGTACATCGATAATAGATATGGCTCACCATGCAAAGCATGGGAGTTCTTTCAAAAGAATAACTATCATTAATGGCTAAGCAATCAGCGTTAAGAGATGATGGATCAACTGCGCTATGGCGTAGGATACGACAGAGAGTACTGACCAGAGATCAGCATACTTGTCAGAGATGTGGACTAGAGGCTACCCATGTCGATCACATCATACCGAGAAGGTTAGGAGGGGATGACTCAATGGATAACTTGCAAGCGTTGTGCAAACAATGCAATTTAAGCAAGGGGGGTGGTTTTTTTGAGAGCGATAGGACACCCATGACCCCCCTTGGATCTTTTGCCCCCAGAAACGGCTCAATAAGCCACTATCAGGAGACTAACGACTAGATATGACTCAAAACCCTCAAAACGGCTCAGAACAGGCTCCTACGGCTTACCTAGGGGCGACAGAACCCCGCATACGGTCAAAACCGATCGATTTACCGTCCCGCGGACAGGAAATGATTGACTTTGTTGAGAAAATCAAGGATCCAGTTACCGGTGAGTACTTCAAACTGCTCCCTTGGCAGCGTTTGCTCGCTATTGAGATGCACCGAGTCAAGCCTGATGGACGCTGGTACCACAACGAAATCGGCGTAATTATCGCTCGTCAGAACGGTAAATCCACCTTTATGCAGCTAAGAATCCTGGCTGGGATGTTCCTTTGGGGTGAGCGTTTGCAGATCCATACTGCCCACAAACTCACAACCTCATCTGAAATCTTTTGGAAAATCGATGAGATTATCCAAGCCAATGAACAACTTGTGACTCGGTTTGTCAAAAAGTACGAAACCAAGGGTAGCCAAGAGATTAAACTTAATGATGGCACTCGATATCTAGTCCGAGCCAATAACTCAGCTGCTCGTGGTATTGCAGCGCCGGACACAATTCACCTGGACGAAGTTCGTGAGTACAAGGATGATGAAGTTTGGGCATCTTTGCGCTTTACTCAGATGGCAAGTAAGAATCCAATGGCGATTATGTATTCCAATGCCGGAGATCAACACTCGGTAATTCTTAATCGTATGCGCGAGCGCGGTTTAGCAGCAGCTGCGGGTGCAGATGACCCAATCGGTTGGTTTGAGTGGAGCGCTGAACCTGGTTGCGCTTTGGATGACCCTAAAGCCTGGCAACAGGCAAACCCAAGCCTTGGATATACAATTCATGCCGACAATCTCAAATCTGCGATGTCAGATGATGAGTCTATTATTCGCACAGAACTTTTGTGCCAATGGGTGAGCCAGATCAACCCTGCTATCAATCCGTCAAGTTGGACAGAGTGCGCGTTTGAGGGTACGCTCGCTTTGGATCGGGAGCAACCAACTTGGTTAGCAGTTGATCTATCGCCAGATCGAAAGGCAGCCGCGTTAGTGGCAGCGCAGAGGCTTGATGGGGACAAGTTCTGCGTTGTGTTGCTGGAAACTTACACGAATCCAGTAAACATCGACGATAAAGACCTGGCTAACAGCATCGCAGTATGGGCGCGTAAGTACTCAGTCGAAACTGTTGCCTATTCTCGTCAGACCGCCGGCGCGGTTGCCTCTCGGTTAATTCCAGCAGGTATTCCGACGACTCCAATAGATGGCGCGCTTTATGGTCAAGCGTGCGATGAAATGTTGTCGGCAATTACCTCCCAGCGCCTAGTTCATGGCAACCAAGCCGAACTCAATAAGCAAGTTCTATCTGCGGTTAAACTGCCGTTTAAAGATGGCGGTTGGTATTTGGGCAGAAAAGCCTCAGCAGCTACAATCTGCGCAACCGTTGGCATGGCTATGGTGTCTCACTTTGCGACACGACCAGACACAGAAGTGGATATCGTGTTGGGTTGATTATGCTATAATTTTATGCTAATGGCACTCAGAGATTTTTTCGCAAAGGCTCCTGAACCCGTTGGACTAACGGTCGATGCAGCTGCGACTCCTGCACCTTTCAATAACTCAATTCAGAGTTTATTCTATCCTTTGGGAACGGCTAATCGCCAACAAGCGATGGCAGTTCCAACAATTGCAAGAGCGCGTAATATCATTTGCTCAACAGTTGCATCGTTGCCATTAGAGCAACGAATTAAATCTTCCGGGGTACGAGTTGAACCCAACCGCGTAATTAACCAACCAGATTCACGCGTTCCCGGATCATCTATCTATTCATACATCGCTGAGGATTTACTATTTTACGGCGTGGCGTATGGACAAGTAATGTCAATGTATGCAGATGGACGCATCCAAGAGTGGACACGTGTTTCACCTGATCGCGTTACATATACAACAAACTCAAACAACACAGAGATCATCGGTTACTCAGTAGACGGAACAGCGGTTCCATCCTCCGGCATCCGTTCGCTTGTTGTGTTTAATGGTTTGGATGAAGGATTCTTATCTCGCGCAGGTCGAACAATCCGCGCAGCAGTTGCATTAGAAAACGCATCAGAGGCTTTTGCAAAAGAGCCAGTACCTATGATGGTGTTAAAGTCAAACGGAACAAATCTTACGAGCGAGCGCATTAACAAGTTACTCGAAGCGTGGCGCGTAGCCCGTTCAACTCGATCAACCGCATTTCTTAATGCTGACGTTGAACTTCAGGCTATGGGTATTGATCCAAACAAACTGCAACTAAACGAAGCGCGTCAGTATGTTGCTCTAGAGTTATGTCGTGCAGCTGGTTTGCCAGCATATTTTGCATCGGCTGAAACAACCTCGATGACTTACTCAAACGCAATCTCAGAGCGTCGTTCACTTGTTGATTTTTCACTTCGTCCAATCTTAACTGCGATTGAGCAACGTTTATCTATGCCGGATTTTGTCGGGCAAGGTAACGAAGTGCGCTACGCGTTAGACGATTTCCTACGTGGCAATCCTTTGGAACGTGCCCAGGTTTACGAGATCCTAAACAGAATTGGCGCGATGAGCGTTGATGAAATCAGACAACAGGAGGACTTGTTATCATGAAAATAACAATGCCAGTCACAATCACCGCAAGCGATGCAGAATCACGCATCATCGCAGGACGAATTGTCCAATGGGATTCAGTAGGTAACACTTCAGCGGGTCAAACCGTTTTCTTGCCTAACTCAATCACTTTTAGCAAAAACACTAAACTAGTTTTAGAGCATGAAATGACAAAGCCAATCGGCAAGTTAATCGAGTGGTCACAAGATGAAACAGGCATTACTGCATCATTTAAGATCGCAAAGACAACCGCTGGTAATGACGCATTAGAGGAAGCAGCAACAGGATTGCGCTCCGATTTTAGCGTTGGCGTAAAAGTAGATGCATGGGATAACAAGGATGGCGTCATGGCTATCAGCGCATCGAAGTTAATTGAAGTTTCACTCGTTACTGAAGGAGCAATCCCAGGAGCCGAAGTGGAAAAGGTTGCAGCTACTGAAACACCTGGTACTGCTGCAACCGAATCAACCCCGGAACCTCAAATTGAGGAACCTAAGACCGAAGGAGATGACCTAGTGTCAGAAACCGTTTCAGAGGCAGTATCAACCGAGACGGTTGAAGCTGCAAAGTCAGAAGTAACAGCAGCGGCATCACGCCCTGTTTTTTACACAAATCCACGCGTCAATCTTGACGTTACAGCAGGTCAGTTTGCGATGGCACAGATTCAGGCATCACGCGGTGACGCAGATGCTCGCGATCTAGTTGCTGCTCTACAGGTTGCAACAGTTGCTGAAAACACAGGTATGGTTCCACCTAATTACCTAAAGGATGTTATCGGCGTAATCGATAACTCACGTCCGTTCATCGATTCAATCGAGCGTGCTGCTCTCCCTGCATCAGGTATGAAGGTGTTTACTCCTAAGTTGGGAACAAAGGCTACTGTTGCAGTAACAGCAGAAGGCGCAGAGTTTTCATCAACAGACACAACAGTTACCTTCCAGGAGGACACAGTTGTTAAGTTCGCGGGCGCTGGAATCATCGACGTTGAACTCCTAGACCGTTCAGACCCAGGATTCCTAGATTTGTATCTACGTGAGTTGGCTGAGTCATACGCGATCAAGACAGATGCTTACGCAGCACAGATCGCAGCACAGAACGCAACACAGTCATCAGCAGCAACAATCTACGGCTCAATCGCTAAGGGTATTGCTGACTCATACGGCGTAATGCGCTCAACACCAAACCGTCTACTTGTTGCAAACACAGGTGGCGAGGATGGTATCGATTTCGCTGGCTTGCTAGGTGCAGTTGATGGCTCAGGTCGTCCACTATACGCAGCAGCAGCTCCATCAAACGCAAATGGTTTGATCACACAAGGCTCAACAGCAGGATCAGTCGCAGGACTTGGACTTGTTGTGGATGCTAACTACACAGGTGACGATGCAAACGCAAAGCACGCTTTGGTTTACCCATCAAACGCGATGCGTTTCCACGAGAGCAACAAGATCGAACTACGCGCTAACGTCGTAGCAAACGGTCAGGTTGAAATCGGACTATACGCATATGTTTGCGTAGTAAACCGTTACCCAGCAGCGTTCCGTAAGTTGAACGTAGCCTAATCACTTAATCATGCCCCGGGGGTTGCTCCCGATCTCCGGGGCAGTTGTTTAGAGAGGACGAAATGCCAAGTATTATCACAGCTGCACAGTTGAGAAGTGTGCTTGGTGTTTCGTCTGCTCTTTACTCTGACGCTTATCTCGATGACATCATCGACACATCTGAGGCAGTTATCTTGCCTTTGCTTACAACATTTGCCTCACCAGTAGCCAAGGTTTCGCTGACAGATAATGTCGCAACCTTTACGACAGTTGGTATTCATGAGTTTACCGAAGGACAATCAGTCGTTATCGCAGGATGCGGATCTCCCTTTAACGGCACACGAACAGTTAATGCTGATCCAGATGCGTACACATTTACAGCAGACATCACTAATGCCGATGTTGTCGAGCGAAATGTCATACCTAGCGGATCCGCAACACTTACAGGCGCTGCTACATATGTCGGCGTTGCTGCGGTCGAATCCGCAATCATCGTAGTTTCAGTTGAAGTATTCCAATCTCGTACTGCACCAGGAGGGCAAATTGAAGGCGTTGATTTTGCTCCTAGCCCTTACCGCATGGGTCGCAGCTTGTTTAACCGCGTTGTCGGGCTTTTGGGTCCATATATTGATGTAGAGACGATGGCACAATAATGCCAAGCACAATCCTCTCAGCAGTTCGCACTCCTCTTGCCACCGCTCTTGCTGGTGTATCTGCAAACGTATTTAGTTACGTGCCAGAGCAGATCCCGGCTCCTGCGGTTGTCGTCGTTCCGGATTCTCCATACATGGAGTTTGAGACAATCGGCAAGAGTACCTTTCGATGCAAACTAAACTATACGATTACTTGCGCAGTTGCTTACAACAGCAACCCAGCAAGCCTTGATAACATAGAACAATTAATAACAAGCGTTGTGGCGGTTATACCAGCAGGATATGACATCCAGGTGGTTGATCGACCAACAGTTACACAAGTAGGCGCTAGTAACTTGCTAGTCGCGGACATACGCGTATCCACCTGGTATACGCAGACGGCATAAGGAGAAACCCAATGGCAACAACAGTTATCACGGGTCGCGACCTAACTCTAACCATCGCTACAACAGCGTACGATGCTCAGACAACTAGCGTCACACTCGTCAATAGCCCAACGATCGACGTCTATCAGACACTCGATGGCAAGGCTTACAAGCACACAGACGACCAATGGACTCTGAACATCGAGTTATTGGCAGACTGGGGTGCAGCATCATCACTATTTGAAGCGATGTGGACAGCAGCTGAGTCAGCACCAAACACAACTCTTGCGGTATCACTAACAGCCGTAACAGGCGCAGTATTTACTTGCAACGTTCTACCAGTATTCCCAACAATCGGCGGAGCAGCTCCAGGCGCTCAGACTGATACTTGGGCTCTTACAGTAGTCGGCGCACCATCAGACACATTTAGTTAAAATCTAACAAACGGGAGCAAAGATGAAACTACCAATCACAATTACATATAACTCAGGCGACGAAGCAACTTATACGGCTCAGCCTCCTGAGTGGGCAAAGTGGGAGAAGGCAACTGGTAACACAATTTCTCAGGCTAATGACAAGATTGGCATTTGGGATCTTATGTTTCTGGCTTATAACGCTTATAAACGTGAAAATGCTGGAAAGCCTGTTAAGTCTTACGATATTTGGTCAGAAACCGTTGCTGATGTAACAGTCGGAGACGATAGCCCAAAAGCCACCAACCAGGAAGCATAAGGCGGATCCTCGTCAATCTAGCAATAGAGACGGGGATACCGATGCAATACTGGGAGGATGCAGACGACATATTAACCGCAATAGATATTTTAAAGGAGCGATCGGATGGCAGATGAAGTCAAGATCGCTTATGACAAATCAGATCTACGCGGTATTACCAGGGCTTTCAAGGCTATGGACGATCAAGCCGTTGAAGCTGCTAAAAGGGAAAGTTCTAATCTTGCTGAGTATGCTGCTGGACAGATTAAGATCGCAGCAGCGACTAGAACGGTTTCAGGTACTGCTGCTCGCCGTATTGCTGATGGAGTTAAGGTAAGCAAGACATCAAAGATCGGTGAGTTCAGTTATGGATTCGCTCGTCAAAAGTTTAGCGGTGGCGGTTCAACTTTGGACTTGCTTTACGGTATGGAGTTTGGTTCCAATCGTTTTAAGCAATTTCCAAAGCGTACGCCAAACAAAGGCAGAGGCAATTCTGGGTATTTTATTTACCCAACCTTGCGACAGATCCAGCCGGATCTAGTTCGTAAGTGGGAGGAAGCATTTAGCAACATTTTGAAGGAGTGGGATTAATGGCAGGTAATAGAACCCTCAAACTTTCCATCCTTGCTGATGTTGATGATCTTAATAAAAAGTTAAAGGCTGCTAATGGCGATGTTGAAACATCTGCCACCGGCATGGAGAAGTTTGGCAAAATGGCAAGCGCAGCGTTTGCTGCTGCCGCTGCTGCTGCCGCTGCCTATGCAATCAAGATCGGCGTTGATGGTGTTAAAGCTGCAATCGCTGATGAACAATCTCAGTTAAAACTTGCTCAATCATTAGAGAAGGCAACAGGCGCTACTAAAGAGCAGATCGCAGCAACTGAGACATCAATTGACAAGATGGCTCGCGCTACTGGTGTAGCAGATGACCAACTTCGTCCAGCGCTTGCTCGTTTGGCTCTTTCGACAAACTCAACTAGCAAGGCTCAGGAATTACTGGCTCTTGCTCTTGATATTTCAACCCAGACAGGCAAGCCCCTCGAAGGCGTAGCCAATGCTTTGGGTAAGGCTTACGACGGTAATACCGCAGCTCTTGGCAAGTTAGGTGTTGGCTTATCATCTGCCGAATTAAAGGCGATGTCTTTTACTGACGTTCAACAAAAGTTAAGCGATTTATTTGGAGGAGCAGCAGCTGCTAATGCTGAAACTTTCCAAGGTCGCATGGATCGCCTCAAAGTTGCATATGACGAAGGCGTTGAGGCAATCGGAGTTAAGTTACTTCCAATAATTGAAAAGTTATTGGCTTTTGTTTTAGATAAGGTTATTCCTGGATTTAATAATTTCATTAAGATTTTCGATCCATTAAAAAAGGTTATCGAGGACAATAAAGAGACCTTTGCTGCTTTCGGTGCTTTTATTGTTGATTATATTGTTCCGGTCATCACTCAAAAATTAGGTGCAGCAATCTCCTTTGTAGCAACTATTGCTAATGCGGTTTTGCCTATCATCGGTGGAGTTATTAAGATGATATCCAGCATGGTGTCAGTTGCCATCGATGGAATCAATGCCCTTATTCGTGCATATAACGCTATCCCACTTTTGCCCAATATTCCAACAATCTCAAAGCCATCTGTTGCTGCTCCTACGGTTTCAGCGCCAAAGGTAAGCACTCCAACTTTTACGACTCCAACAATTTCAACGCCAAGCACCGGCGGAGCAACGGGCGGAACAACCTCAACAACTACGGCAGTATCTAATGCTGCCTCTAGTGCCTCAAATGCCTCAATGGCTATCGGCTCATTTAACGCTGGATCTTTCAGAGCAGCTGAGTCTGCATCAATGGCACCGGTTTACAACATCAACGTAACCGGAGCCTTAGACAAGGAAGGCGTGGCGCGTCAGATTGTTGAGATTATTAATGAGTCCTCATACCGCGGTGGCGGTGGATCTGCTGGAGCATTAATCGCATGAGCCAATGGACTCCAGAGTGGTCAGTTACTATCAATGGCGGTGGAGATTACACAAACCTGACCCTTGCCAATATGACTATTACATCAGGTCGCCAAGATATCTATTCTCAGCCTTATGCGGGTTATTGCAACGTTGAAATTATCAACCTTGACCAGTCACCGATTGTTATGGATATCAATGACCAGATCACAATTAAGGTCAAGGACTCAACTGGTACTTTTGTAAACATTTTTGGTGGCTTTGTTACAGACATCGATGTAGAGGTCATACAAGCCTCATCTACGACCGTTTCAGAGTCAATCAAGGTAGTTGCCTTGGGTGCTTTGTCAAAACTGCCTAAAACCCTTACTGAGGGCGTTTTAAGCAAAGACTTTGACGGCAATCAAATCTACACAATTCTTAGCCAAGCGCTGTTTAATACTTGGAATGAAGTCCCAGCTGCTACAACTTGGGCTACTTATACATCTACAACAACTTGGGCTAATGCTGAGAACTCTGGACTCGGCGACATCGACCAACCAGGCGATTATGAACTGACTTCTCGTTCATCTAGCACTACTGACATTTACAGCCTCGTATCGGCTTTGGCTACTTCTGGACTCGGATACCTCTACGAGGACTCATCTGGACGAATCGGGTATGCCGACAGCACTAGACGTAACACTTATCTAGCAGCCAATGGTTATGTGGATCTAACTGGTAATCACGCTTTGGCTCGCGGTATCCGTACCTCAAAACGCTCAGGCGATGTCCGTAACAACGTCACGATTACTTATAAGGCTAATGCTCAGGAAACCGCCTCAGATGCTGAATCTATTGCTATTTACGGACAACAAGCTTATGAGATTACGACCTCTTTGGAAAACGGTGCTGATGCGACAGCCCAAGCCAATTTCTATCTTGATCTAAGAGCATTTCCTCAGGCTCAGTTTAAGTCCATCACCTTCCCAATCACTAGCCCAGAGATCGATGACACAGACAGAGATGCTTTGTTAAACGTCTTTATGGGCTTGCCATTAAACATTACAGAATTACCTATCAACATTGGCGGAGGCACTTTCCAAGGCTTTGTTGAGGGCTGGACTTTTAGCGCGGGTTATAACTCGCTTTACTTGACTTTGACGGTATCTCCAACGGCTTATAGCCTCCAGGCTATGCGCTGGAACGGAGTGCCAGTTACGGAAACTTGGAACACAATCAACCCCGACCTAGAATGGATTGACGCTACAATAGTAGCCTGATAAAGGAGAAACATGGCAACAACAACTAACTATGCCTGGGAAACCCCAGACGATACCGACCTCGTTAAGGACGGCGCAGCTGCTATCCGCACGCTCGGCTCCTCGATCGATACAACTACGAAAGCGCTTAATCCATCAACCACTCTTGGTGACATTGAGTATCGTTCATCAACTACAAATACCAATACCCGTTTAGGTATTGGTTCAAGTGGGCAGGTATTAACAGTTTCAGGCGGTGTCCCAACATGGGCAACACCCGCTGGCGGTGGCAAAGTTTTGCAGGTTGTATTCGGAAGCACAACAACACAAGTTTCATCATCAACAAACACTTATGTGGATACAGGCTTGACGGCAACAATTACACCGAGTTCAACAAGCAGCAAAATTTTGGCAATTATTTCTCACAATGGTTGTGAAGTATCCCAATCAAGCAGGTATTTATCTGTACGCTTGTTCAGAAATGGAACGCAAATTTCAACAATTGACGATTCTGCTGGATACAATTTATCAAACACAATGCGTTGGAACATGAGTGCAAATTATTTAGATTCGCCAGCAAGCACAAGCGCCTTGACCTACAAGACACAATTTTGTTCAAAGTCTAATCAATCCGCGGTGACAGTTCAATACAATGAGTATGACGGCTCAAAATCAATGATCACACTTTTGGAAATAGGTGCATAATGGCAAAAGGATTTGAAGTTTTGGAAATGCTTATTCCAACAGGCGGTTGGGTAATTTATGGTGACGATTGGGAAGGTGTTCAATTTATTGAAGCCGAACCAATTACTAAAAAACAATTTGAGGATGGTTTTGCGGTAGTTGATGCTCGGAAAACCGAACAAGAAGCGATCAAGATTGCTGAAAAAATTGCTCTGTTAAATAAACTAGGCATTACTGAGGATGAGGCTAAACTCCTACTATCATGAAGCCACGTTTATCCAAATCAGCCGTTCAGTTAAGGGAGCAGATCGATGATGCCTTCCCAGATAGAGATCGCACAAGCGATGGCTGGATCGGCGATGTCCGACACTCTGCGCGCAAGTCAGATCATAATCCTGATGAGCAGGGCTGGGTACGTGCTATCGACATCGATCGTGATTTATCCGGCAAAGCAAAACCTGACATCATGCCCGATCTTGCTGACCAGATTCGTCTCTATGGAAAGAAACATCCAAAGCGAATCAGTTACATCATCTTTGACGGCAAAATCGCCTCATCCAAAAGGCGCTGGGCTTGGAGACCTTATGACGGCATTAATAAGCACCGTCATCACCTCCACGTTTCGTTTACTAAAGCAGCTGATACAAATCCTGACTTCTACCAAATCCCGTTACTAGGAGGCACCGCATGAACATCAAGAACCCTTACGTACTAACCGCTGGAGCATTTATTGCTGCATGGGCTGGATCTGACTTTGCATTAGATCATCGTGCAATCTTGTTTGCGATCCTATCCGGTGTATTTGGATACGCCACTCCTAAGAAAAAGTGACGGCTAATGACTGGGCGGGATTGGTTCTCGCTATTGCCTCGACG